>Ga0307507_10001706_pt1 | contig 48567 bp, 36 predicted proteins | sample 7_EM_MG_FD_207223 | JGI IMG/M metagenome (GOLD analysis project Ga0307507, IMG submission 207223) | Populus trichocarpa ectomycorrhiza microbial communities from riparian zone in the Pacific Northwest, United States - 7_EM | ecosystem: Host-associated > Plants > Roots > Unclassified | place...
TAACTAAAACCCCCCCCCCCCCTTCACCCCAAATCCGAAATCCCAAATAACAACACGGGTAACACCCCTCCCCGCGCCCGCGTCCATCCGGGTTTAACTGTGCTGTACTCGTACAGTACTCATGCCAAAACTACCGACCCGCCAACCTTAGCGAACCGAAAGGAAAGGAAAGAAAAAAACAACCTTCTTACCTTATAGTAATATCATTATCATCATTAAATTTTTTTATTTTTATTTTTTTTGCACAAAAAAAAACAAAGGAATTTCGACAAAATGGGATGAAGAAGAAGATCAAGAATACGTACCCGAGCAGTGATAATACAAGTATTATAGTAAAAGCCTCGTTTGTCGGCGACCACCGTAGGCTACAAAGGCTCGGGCACCTGAGAAATTTCAAAGTAGGCGGGGTAAGCGGTGTTGAAACTGGGGGTTCAGCTGGGTTTGTTCGCGGGGGATCGGGTGGAATCGGGGGCGGGTTTGGGCTGGGGCTGGGGCTAGGGTTTGTTTTGTTTTGTTTTGCTTTGTTCTGTAAGGCTGAAGGGGTTGCGAGTGCCTGGACTTGTATCATATGATACAAGTATGATACCAAGGATAAGGTTAGTAAACGGTTAAATTTAGGTTAACCTTCGAGGTATTCCCTGTCTCTCGTGCTGCTTGTATCGTGCTAGTATTATGATACTTTGTCCTGGAAAGTAGCAATAACTTATCGTACCTGAAAACGGGGTTGTGGGAGGGAGGCATATTTTGTATTGGCACTTAGATAGTCATAGTTTGATCTTTTCTTTTACCATACTGCTCGAGTACGGTACTCGGGTACCGGAGTACATTTCTTTGATCCTTATTTTTAGGCACAGTAGTCCTTGCCTGGGACGAGCACGGCACCGGTACTCAAAGACTGGTATCATACGATGGGTAAAGAATTAACCCGCGGGAAAGCACAGTACACTTCCACCAACCACTACTCCTCCCCTCGAGCACAGTGCAATACCGGTACGATATTTCACGGTGGGACATGGAAACCACAACCACGGTAACTCGTCTAGCCCTATAAAATAAACATCGCAACCAACCGGAACACCACACCACACCTATGACACCATAACCAAAATATCCCATCAACTATCCATCCCAACCCAAAAACCCCCCCTCCCAAAACAAAAAAAAAGGTCCCAAGTCCCCAAATACCGGTAATACCATAAAAACCACTGCGCCCTCCCCTTAATCCAAAGGGGGGGGGAACCCTGGACGTTCCAGCATCATTCCAACTTTTCTAGCACATACCGTATCCAATCCCCTTCCCCCCCTTCTATTTCCCCCTGTGGCGTGCATCGACCAGTCCAACCCCACCTGTGGCTATACCGCAACAACCACTACGCCGCACTCACACCAATGATACCGTACCACAACCACCACGTGAGGAATCTTCAACAAGCTTCTACAACCCTCCCTCCATCCCTCCCTAGAATCGTAATTGTCCGATCCGATATATCACAGCGCAGTACCCAATCACGCACGAACCAACCCCGGGGAATATCCCTACAATCGAGTGATAGTATATGAACCCGCCTAGCACTATACTTTGCTATACAACCTGTTTTAACTCGCACTATAAAGCTAAGTTTTCCACTGTTAAGCTCGGCATGTACAAGTTACAGGCATAAAGAACCCGAACACAGGGATAAGGAGTTTGTATGGCAAATTGTCCGTGCGTGTCTAACCGCCCATACAAAATTCGGACTCAAATGTTCGGGTTCTTTATGCCTGTAACTTGTATACAAACGCCTACTTCCGCCCTCAAAACTCTACATGTGAATACCTTATAATACTTGACCCGATCTGACCTGGTGCGCACACAGACCGTCCCAAAGTCTATTTCCAACACTAGAGAAGTACGGTACTGTAAATAAGTACAGTATGACAGACAAGTCCCCTTGCTTCCCCGCCCAGCACGCCAGAGGCAAGCAGGCAGGCAGGCATACAGGGAGGGAAGGAACAAGCTTAAACTCTGGTATGGTATGGTATGTAGGCACCTGACTTACCTACCTACCCACCCACCTTATCGCCGATTATCTAGTTGTTCAACTACACTTTATATTACCAAACGGATAGCTGGATACCTACAGACTCAATAAAACCCGTTAACCTGGGTACATCTATACCTACATCCGTACCCCCCCCCCCACCTAGGCCCTTTTGTAAAAACCCTTTATTATTATCATACTAATCATACCCCCATTCTTCTCCCTGACTACAGTACTCACTCTTATGAACGAATGGATAGATAGCGATAGTGAAGCCCCTTATATACGCATATAACAAGGGTCAATAGTCAATAGAGGAAGATAACTAAACCAAAATTAATTAAACTAAACAAACACACCACCAGGTTACCGGTACGCCATACCATGCCTGTCTGTCGTAGTCTATGCACGTCAGCCGCAGGTAATTCCATTTCCCTATGATGGAGGTACTTGTACGGTACGGTACTGTACTGTGCTGGTGAAGTACCGCTGAGTGGGTAGTACACATGCGGAGCATGGGAGTAATACCATGTCATAGGATTGGCGGGTGCAGTAGATCGGACGGGAAAATTCAGGTCAGGTCATGCAAGTTGCATGGGTAGGTAGGTAGGTAGGTGGTATAGGGATGGGGTGGAAAAGGGGTGATCGGGGGGAGGCACTTATGCTGGCTGGCTGGGTGACTACCGGTATGGCAAATCGCACATACCACCGGGTCTCATTTGGACTATGGTAGAATGGAACATCACCACAGGCACGCGTATCATAGTGTGAAACGAAAAATAGCATTCCACGGTTTTTTTTTTTTTTTTTGTTGTTGTTGTAGTGGTAGTCTGTTCCGTTCTGCTCCGTTCTGTTACGTCCTTTCTCTTCTCTCTTTTCTCTCTTAATCTCTCCCCTTCTGCAATCTTTGGGTAAAACTCACATCTCCGCCCAATCCTCGCCTTCAAACTAACCAGCAAGATAGCAAGCCGGCACTCCAAAAAAAAAAAAAAAAGATCCATACAAAAATTCTCCATGAACGTATTTCCCATCACGCACCAAGCAAGTTACCATAGTAATGGTAGTGATAGCCTGCCCAGCCAGCCTGATTTCCGTTATGATATACCAAAAAAAAAAAAAAAATCCGCCAATCCTTAGCTCCTCCCCTTCCCTCCCGACCTTCAGGGACTCCCTTTGTGCCAATTTTTTTGTTTGTTAATGAAACGTAAGAGAAGAGTGTATGTAAGCAAAAGTGAAAGTAGGCGGGTGCGAACCAAAAAAAAAAAAGAAAAAAAAAAAGACACGCAATGATGACAGACAAGTCCGAATAAATAGAGAAAGTGTATTAGCATCTCTGCCAATATCATTGATGCCTGTCACGGATCAATTAGAAAGAAGGGGTATAGGGATGAACAGGGTATAGAAGAAGCTCCAAGGGCAATAAGAAAGTGAGAAGAAAAAAAGAAGAAAAAAAAGCCAGCCTCCGGATTTTTTAGTGAAGAGGAAAATGAAAAAGTGAGAAGGGTATAAATGAAATAAAAAGATCCTCCTCAAAATCGAGAACCACTTGACAATGCTTTGAAGAAATTAACATTGTCAGAAGGAGCTGACCCATTCCCAGAAGATATGGGACGCTGACTAAATACAGATCGAGTTTCCCCCAGAGCGAAGGAGAAAAAAGTATTAAAAGGTAGTGTAGAAAAAGGGTTTCCTAGTGGGAGTCCTTGGAGGGGGGGTTTATCCCCAGTCGAATTATAGAAACGAAGTAGAGTGAAGAGAAAGAAATAAAGAAATAAAAAATCAAGAACTAAGATCGATGACTTTGCTTTCAATTTCTCTCCCTTCTGTTCAATGGCAGTCCTTTTTCCATCTCTCCCACTCTTGTAATTCTGACAGTCTCAGTGGTTCTTCAGCAAATATCAGGAGTCTCCTCGAGCAAAGGAGAATCCACAAAAACACACTATGTGATGTATAATATCAAAAACGAAAGGTGACAACGAATCAAAAAAAGAAAACTGACGCTCAAATGATAGTTAAAGAAAAGAAAAAAATGGGATGCAGATGCCCACATTGCAAATGCGAATAATCAAACAAATCAAAGGCAACTAAATAACAAAGGAAACTAAAGGGAAATGGAACCAAAGCAAAATAACCAAAAGAGTTTGACGAGATCAAGCGACTAAACCAATTCGACTTTCCAGTTTTTAGCCTTCTCCTTTTGAACATTTTGATTTTAGTGATGAAATATGCAATTTCGATGTGGTTGAATAGGGGTCGAATGCGATAAGATGGTATTTCCCTCAGTGGGCGAAGAATGGTTGTAAACAGAAAGGCATCGGATGACGGGGGGTAAAAACAAGCGGCAAACTATTAAAATGAACGTGAGGCTTCCGTTAAAGAAGTCATGAAAGATACTGCTGTTGGTGTTGAGGCGTTGGCGTTATGGGCATCCGTGACGAAGGAACACCATCATCTGCAAAGTATCCTGCATTAGGTGTTACCGGCGGTGTAATGTATCCCATGGAAACCTGTTGCTGCTGACCCTTCGAGGGGGTCATATGTACATCCTGAGACTTCATATCCTCATCCATAGCTGTCCGGGAGGATTCATACACTTCCGACGGCGGTGTAGGGGGCATGCGCTGTTTTGCAATCTGTGCCTGACGAGCCAAAAACTCCTCCAAGATTGTCGAAACGCAAGCGTATTCCGGGCTGGCATATTTCCGTGATAGAATTGACGAAGGGCGGTGTAAGTTCTGAGACAAAAGGACAAGGACATTCGTATCGTACTTCCCAGCCCATTCCGAATGACGGGGTATGGGACGGCCAAGGATGTGACGAGCAAGAGCCAGTGAAGACCTTGCCATAACAGATGGCCGTACGCTAACAAAATCCTTATGAAAAAGTGCAACCTCCGAAAGATACCTCGCCATACATTCCACCTCAGGGTCATAGTTCACCTCCTGAAGAACCATTTGCAAAAAGCTGTCGACCGTAGGATGTCCAACAGTCCAGTTCAAAGTCTGGAGCACGTGCCACTCCATCTGAATAAACATGTCCTGATCGTAAAGGCCGCAGCACATAGACTTCAACTCCCGTATTGTTGGCACTCTATCCTTCTTGTCTCCATATTTAGCTGCGATAAGCATAGCTGAACATCCAACCAATTGATAGTGACGCTTGTAGACGACACGCTTTGAACAGTATCGGTCGAGAAGATTGACAGTAAGGAACAGGGTTTCCGGGAGAAGTGAGAAAGCTGTATGGGCTTCAATGAGAAAATCGAGGAGATAGGGACGCATGAACCACTGGATTTCAGTCTGGATGTCGATACTAGCAACATCTGGTAGAGTCTCGGCCTACAGTTTTGTATAAGTATTATAAAGGTAATGATAAAATAGGGGGAATGATCGCCAACCTCCATAACTTCCATATGGTCGAGAATATCTTCTTGATACTCCTCAGAAACCATCCGCGACATCTCATCAGCAATCTCCATCTGTGTTTCCGCATCTATGCGAGCCTTTTCCTGTCGTGATCGGCGGGCTGCGAAAACGCCATCCTGTTCCATATCTTCCACGAAATAAGAATCGCAAGGTTGGTAAGCCATGATTGTGGTGAGGGGGGTATAGTTTTAAGTATTAAAGTAGTGAGTGGACGTCGAGGGTTCGATTCTTCCGTAATGAAGGGCTATTGCGAGGACTGGAAACGTCTTTGAAAAAAAAAAAACAGAACTATAAAAGAAGGTGATCGGAAGTATTTCGAAAGAACGACAAAAAATTAAGAAAGAAAAGAAATAGAATGGCAGACTGGCGAATTAGAGAGAGACAGAGTGATTGAGGGAAGGAACTCCTTTCTAACCAAGACTAAATCACGGTGGGTAGAAATAGTATTAAAGGGGACCCTATTGAATTGAGACACAATAAGTCAGCAACCATTGCCATTCAATCTCGGAGTGAGGGACTATAGGGGTGGAACAATGCATTTCCAGAGCAGCCTGTACCTTTGAAGGCGATTAGAGCAGGCAAGAGGGAAATTCCTTTTGATCACAATGCACAAGTAGGACCCGTGTGATAACGACCCCTTACTCAATATCCCGTGAATCAATGTCAAAACGGATGGGAACAACCGACAATGGACCGTACGCAAAGAATGGGAATTCTTTAGCACAGAGGATGCCTTCTACCTCAGAAGAAAACGAGCTAACGTCTCTGAGGAAGCAAAAGCCGCCGAATGTGAGTCCGAATGACGGATAGGGGGGTCTGGTGCGCAAGGGCGAAATGACGAGGGGCTGAGAGACGAGAGAAGACTTTTACGGAACACGGGAATGACTATAAGGTCGCCCTGTGCCTGAAGAGTCTGTATGCTGAGAGGTTCTCGAGGATGTCCTAACGCTATAGCGAAAAGGAGGTGAATAAGGAATGAAGGAGTGGAAGGAACGTGGGAAGTCTGTCGACGCAACCGAAAGGACAGTTGGTTAGCGAGGAAGACAACGAAAAGCTGAAATGAATGAATTGAAAAGGCCGAGAGGCAAAGGGAAGACCAGGGTGGATTATTCAGTTGGAAAAAATGAAAAGAGAGGAGAAGAAAGCCTCTAGTAGTCGCAAAGTTCAGATACTTGTTCGGTGAGCTTTTTTTTTTTTCTTCCTTTGCCTCTCTCCCTCAAGTGCAGGTGGGATCCAGGGGCCTGGTATTTCGGGTCGACTGGACAAAAAAAAAGGAAAAAAGACCCTGGACATCTTTTGGAGCAGGGCAGAGCCAACTCGAGTAGCGGTGCATCCCAACACAGCTCAACCAGACAAAAAAAAGAGAGGCTGCAGCCAGCAGTGATGGACATTGGTACCCCTTCCTTACACCCCATTTCAATTTGCTCTTTATCATCACCATACTGGCTCGTTCCCTGGCTCGCTCATGATGACGACCGGGAAACCTGGAAGGTAAAAGAAAAAAATGATGAAATAATGAAAATAATAACAATAATAATAATAATCAACAAAATATTATGAAAAGCCGGGAAAATACATTTTGGAAGGATCATTTTTTCGCCCCATCAAAAAAAAGCGTTTCTTCAAAAAAGAGAGATACATGGGCCAGTTGGTAATGATAAAAGATTACTTATGCCCCAAAATCACTCGAGTGATGGGTGAGATAGAAGATGGGGAAAAGAGGGAAAAGGGAAAAGCTTCAAGGAAATCGGGTTCTACTAACAGTTGGAGAAGTTTTGATTCAAACGTTGAGATGCGAAAGTTGACCGTGAAAGAGTCACTTTCCACCAAAATTTTCTTCCACCTACAACAACCGGTTCGGCTAGTCCAGGTCGAGCTTCGCCAGCAGTCAAACGACACAGTAAAAGCCTTATTGACTGTTTCACGGAATCGCCCCGTCTGTTGCGTGGACAGAGAGCGAAAGTGAGGGGGTGGGGATGAGGGAGAGGATGATGAGGGAGAGGATGTCGACCCGGTACGACAAAAAAAATTGGCTCGAGGACACACGAGGGAGGAAGCGATGCCAGTCTTGTAGGGTAGTCTAGCACCTTCACTCCGTCTCGAAGTTCAATCGATTGGTTAGGCCTGCCGGGCGATGGGGGGGGAGAGGATGGAGGTGGAGGAGGGGGAGAAAGAGAGAGAGATGGAGGAAGAAAGAAAGAAAGAAAGGAAAGGCTGCTCTACTACGAGTCGTTCTCTCTACCGACTAGGGTATTTCAAACACACATGTGTGTGCTATGAGGGGGATTACTTTATTTAATCAACCTTTCCACGCTGCTAAAAGATGCAAAGGAGCACCTTGCCCGCTCATCCAAATTCTTGTACTTCCTTAAAAGCCCCAGATGGGTTCTTTTCTTTTTTCCATTTTTTTTCCCTCTTTCCTACAGTATGTACGATGTTGTAGCGCAATGGCGGCAGTAGGAGGTGGTGGGTGAGGGCAGGCAAAAAGGCATGGGGCGGAGGGTGATGAAGACACTGTTTCGCTTTGCAGCACCGGAGCTGAAGAAAGCATGCCGGTCACGGCCGTCGCGGTACTTCACCGCGAGTCGAGTCGAGGTCCCATCGCGTCGTTCACCCTATTTGTGTGTGGAGAAAAGGCATGGAACAGGGACCAAGAGCATTGACGAATAAGCAAGCAAAAGTCAAAAGGTTGTCCTCGAGTACCAAGCTGACTCTCACCATGTTAGAGACCCGCTATCCAATGGAGAAGCGTACCAACCCTTCCCTCCGGCCGCCGCCTCTCCCAAGTACTTTCCCTGTTGCTGAACCTCACCCCCCGTTTTCGCTCTCCCAACCGCATATCAGGGGGATAGGCATGTAAGAAGGTAGGTGGGACAGCACGAGCGCCCAGCTTCTGCAGCACGCGTATTGATTCAAACACGGAGAAGCACAGTTTATTATTTATTTATTTATTTATTTATTTATTTTTCTTTCACCTCTCCCGGGCGCCTGTGTGTAGACCCTCCAACTAAGAGCACAAGAATGTACCACTAATGTTATGCTCCCCTCTTACTCATAGCGATCACCACACTTGAGCGGGCAGCTTATTTAAGCTTTTTTCGACATCATGATACACATACAGATGTCAGAGTATTATAAGGATCAAAAAAAAAAAAAGAGTGTGCCGAAAAACTAGGGCAAAAATTAAAAATGGGAGCACGTCTATTTGGTGGATGGATGAGAATATCTCCCTATGAATGCACCTTCTTCGTCCGATCCCCAAGTTGCTTCATGGCCGCACGCCCAGGATTCTCAATATTGGGGAATCCTGGAGCGCATACGAGTGGAGCAGTAGCCGACCATTCGGCGAATTAACAGGCATCCGTACCTCGACCAAGGGTCACGAAACGGATCTCTCTGTGAGCCAGATAGTTTCGAGTTACCATGGAATTTGACTTTCGATTGCTTCCCGTATCGAATGCCGGGCTGGTGCGTACGGTACCATAGGGTAAACCTTGCCCTTGTGTCCTTCTTCCGGAGTGGACAGATCCGGGGGCTATCCTATGGTTATAGCACGGTACTCGGGTATGCCACTGCGAAAGGAAGCCCCCAGAGATGTTGCAAAAGTGGCTTGAGTAGCAATCATTGGTGGTGTCGTGCGTTGGCAAACTGGCGCAGCAACTCACAAAGGGTCGAAGGGGAAAGAATAATAATAATAATAAAAAAGCAAATAACGGTGAAGTTGGCTCCTGAGATGAATCTGCCGGACGAGCATCTCAGATTCGAACGTCACACAGGTCAATCGCCATACCTTCACTGTATCAAAAAGGTACTCACTCGTGTACTCGAGCACTGCACAGTAGATACAAGTACGTGCTATACATTACACCTTAAGGGAAGAACTTTTGTACAGCTTACTACTTGAAGCAAAAGAAAAGAGAAAAAAACAGGCAGAGTTGTTTCCCCCATGTTGGTTATTCCAATTATCTGATTCGGTTTCCTGCGTTTCCTGCTCATCTACTTGAAATCAAACATCCAGGGTCGTTTTTCCACTTTGACCGGGCTGCAGTGCGAAAAAGAAGAGAGCTCCGTCCGGTCGATTACCAAGCCGCAATGGACGTCATGGCACCTAGTGCAAAGGCTTCGTCTTAGAATTCCCGACCGTATCACATCACCACACAGCACAGTAATAGTGCCCTAGTTTCTACTGCACCAATGGTGCCTGGACTAAGGAAAACAAACAAACCAAACCTTAACATGCAAGTACGGTATGATACCGGCACTAGATAGATAGTAGACAGTCCGAGCAGCCGTATCAGTTGCGAATAACGCTTTGACCTTCAATAGAGCCCGTTTTATTACTGAAAAGTAGAGTCAGAATTGCGTTATGTAGGTTTCATGCTTCTTATTTATTTTTTTAGCAAAAAGCATCTGCAGAGAACATTGACTTGGTTGTTATTATTTTGATTATGATGGGTAGCGCATCGGCCATTGTTGATCCCTTTCGCGATGTGCTCTCATGCGGAGAAAGAGGATGGAAAGTGTGGGTGTGTGGAGATCAATTGTCTTGAATGAACCTCCTGACAAGAGGAAACGCGGGGCAATAGGAGAGCTTACTTTTGCCACCGAGCAGGAGAAGGGATTACCTAGACAAACAATATATTGGACCCTTTCCCCCTTCCCAAAAACAATACCGGTACCAGTACTGTAGGAAGACTGCGCTATGTGATTGGCCGTCGATGATGTATTGTAAACAGTCTCAGAGAAATTCTATTAACAGGTACTCTTCACCCCTCCATTGATTTGTTCGCGTATCGTACCTGCTTCATATCAACGCGCGCGTGCACCGGACCTCTCTACACGCACGCAGAGGAAGAGCAAATTATGCAGGAATTTTGTAAAGGGTTATTTTTTGCTAAGCCTGATAATTACCTGACAGATCGAGCCTTTTTTTTAATAAACTAGGCAACGAACACGTCAGTGCTCATCTGATTCCAATACTTGATATGTTTTTGGTTTTTCTTGACAGTACTGTAAAATCGGACAAAAAAAAAAAAGGGAGGGAGTGGCCTTGTGTCCTGTATCAGCTATCGTTAGAAGGGCCCATTAGCACTCGTAGAAGATGTCGCTACAGTCTGTAGCAAGCTTAAAATTGCCGCGAAAAGAAGATTGGTCTTACGGTAGCCAAGGCAGTTGCTATATGATCGAACACCGCATTGGATATTCAGCCGACTGGTAAGAGAGGGCTGGCGAATAGAGAGTGTGAGGGATGGAAAGGGAAAAAAAGAGAAGGAATCGAACCCATGCCCATCACATTTCAGCAAAAAAAGAAAGATGGAAGCATGCAACCCACCGGGATATAATTGAGAAATAAAAAAAAACTGTCGCTTTTTTTCTTCACTTTTCTACTTTTCCACACCCCTTCACCATCGCAAACTCGACCAGACTTACAGTAGAAACAACGCTGATCCTTCAACTTTCAGCTCGTAAAAACCCTCGCGATGCAATGCCCGGCACCCAGAGAGGCTCCCTCCAAGCCACACACACGCGAAACACGCCAGCCATTGGAGAACTCCCCATCGTAAGGAGTAAGTGGTGGCGCATAAAAAAGAAAAAGGAAATGGGAGTAAATCCTTCCTCACAGCAAAAAAACAAAAAAAACCCCAGCGGAAATTTCTCGGGCTTTAGGTAAGCTTGAATTGGCTTGCTCAATGCTCCGGCACCGTATCTATTATATCCATCTAATCACCCTCCTTGTTGACCATGTGCGATATAACAATTTAACTCACAAGCCTACTTCACGTCGACGTGGATCGACTGAAGACCTTGCCTTCGAGATTGTAATGTCAGTAATAATCTGAGCCTCCCGCTTGTCCTAGGCGTCGTGAGCTGCTGAGGGCGATGATGATGATAGTGTTTAATATTCATCATCTACGAGTAGACTTTTAGGTTGAGCTCTAGGTTCACCGCCGGCCGGTGGACATGTCTGCGGTGATGGGCGCCAAGCCTATCATGTTGAAGCAGCTGCATCACGATACCGGTATGATAGGAGTGCAGCCCACCGGCTGTGCACGGTATGATCATAGGAGGCTTGCGCAGTTCCAGTCCCGTAGCGCAGAGATGGATTTCGCCATCCCACCGGACCAGGATTTGGCATCTCTGTGGCTTCGCAATATCTCGCTTGTTGATGTCTCGGAAAAGGGGGGAAGTGGAGTGGAGAGGGTGGGAGGGAGAGTGACTTCTTTGGCTTCGAATCCCTTGGTCGAAGACCTCTTGAATGCTTTCTTTTCTTTCTTTCTTTTTCTTTTCTTTTTCCTTCTTGACCTACCGTACGAGTACTTATGCACAGTAAATTACGGTACTGCTGCATAACCCAATCAGCTTGTTAGAATTCGTTTTTTGAACATAACCTGACGAACAGACCCGGAGCATGCAGGACGAGTCGGTAGCAAAGCCTGATGTGGCTGCGGTACCCCACGCTGTACTCAAGCTGGTGTCGCAGAGCTAGACCTCGGAGGGGCTGCATAATGATACATTCCCCACCATCACTGCATCTGGTTGCTCCTGTGCTGCCCAAGGTTATCTGGCTGTGATATGTACCCTGGAGTCATCTCTGTGAGTCGATGAGGGGGAGATGACCGGAAGGGAGGGATCTAATATTTACATAAGCAAGCCTCTTTACGGTACTCACACAACTTAAAAGTTTATTCCGCGCTTCTCTCCCATATTATAACAAAGCGAATTAATAAGTTGATAGACGGAAATAAAAGATCTTATCACTTATATCCCAAGATAGGTGATTCCTTATCGCGGGGCGGTGTGTGTGTGGGATAGTGTTACTGTTTGAGTAGATGGGCTCCGGTGTGATAAGCTAAGTTAGTAGCCAATAAATCAATAAACTACGATATATCAAGTCAAGCCCAGGAACCTGTCCAGGGCCGTCGCGAGGGAAGCGGCTCCGACTAAGTGCAAGCTAATTCCGGAACAAGAGATCATCGATCACGGAAATTTTACGACGATTCATTCCTTCGAACCTGATCGAAAAGTCCCCGTCTTATTACCGGTACTTTTGCTGCAGGGGACGAGATGTGATGCAAGCAATAAATCCCACGACTCTACACGATCAAAAAAGACACAAAGCAATCAATTGCGGCATAATAGAAGCTCTACCTATGAATTGTCTTCATCGTTGGTTAAGTTTGGTCACTGGGTCTCGAGCACAGTAAATGTGGTGCGAGTAAGTCAAACGCTGTGAAGGAGAGGAAAAGAAAAAACAAAACAAGGAATTCTGCAGCTTCCAGTTGCTGGCTTGCGTTGCCTGCACGACGGTAGCTGCATCCACCGGTTGAAGTCCTCCCTCCAATTGTCCATTGAGCAAACAGCCAGCCAGCCCACAGCAACGTCAGTTCTGGACCTTCTTTCTGGAGATGGTTTTTTCTTTTCTTTTCATCCCTTTTGCCTGCTGTGCTGCGCATCTGCTCACGCTACAGTCTGGCGAATCCCATCTGATGTCCGTTAGGAAAAAGAAGCACCGCACGGACTGAGAGACGTCATCATCAACAAGGGAAGCCAAAACAGGGCAAAACGTAAACAAAACAAACGGCCTCAAGGAGTAATTTACAGTAACCGGGTACCGGTCCCGCACCGTGGTGTGGCATCACGGGTGCAGTTGCACGGTGACTTCAGGTGAAAAGAGGCTAGCGTTTCGTGAACCCGTGGAATTGACGTGAAAATCGCGAAAATCACAACGCGCACGCGCACGGTTTGTTTAGGGCCAAATTCCTGTTGCTGTGTGGATACCGCTTGTTGTTGTGAAGCCCTTGGTATGCGCTGACATGCTCGAGCATACTGTAGTATCGATTGATTCATTGATTGATGGATGATTGAATTGTTGAGTCAGTGACTGAGTCCCGTCTGTTAGGCTGCTTCTGTCAAAAGGTCTCAGCCGGGGGCGGATAGTCGCAAGATGGCTAAGGCACTGGACGTAAGTTTACTTAACCCGTAAGCACGAGCACGAAGACCGGCACTGTAGTAATGATAAGTTGCTCACCATAAGTGAAGCCACAATTTAGGTCAAAGGCGGGGAAACAAAATATTGACAAAAGGTCCTTACCCCCACCTCTTTCTGCTTCATGCTTCATCCCCGTTCCCTGTACTCGAGTATTAACTCCCCACACACACTGGGGGTGGTGGTGGCGGCGGTCGATTGTCAACAACAACAAAAATAACAACAACAAACCAACTCTGGTGTTTTGGAAATCATTCTATATGAACACCGGTCGTTATGCCTGGTCAATTTTGATCAGAACCGTGCCCAATTGTACTGTAGTTCCGTGAGTCATGCCATGTCCTAATTTGTGTGTGGAAGGAAAGCAAAAGCAACACTGCATTCCAGCCGTTTCTAATACAGGAGCTCTATCACATCACGGACCTTCCTGTCTATGCAACAGAGAGAGACCTGTCACAAAGAGAAGAGAGGGAGGGGGGAGGGGGAGGGGCATAGCATAAGAGGGGGAAGCGTAAGAAGCATAAGAAGGGAGTTGCAGGTAGGGTTGACTCCGATTATGGAGTACCATACTTTACGATATCTTGAGTTTCGTTCATTCGGTACCCAAACCCGGGGGTCTGGGAAAATTGGAGAAGGCGTAAATTCAAAGTCAGGCACGTATTCCCGTTCATCCATTCATCTATCTATGTCATGATAGTGACAGCGATCTTGAGAAGGAATCCAGAGACCCCCTGTAGTAATTAATCTTCGGGAAGGAGCCAAAAAAAAATTGAGGCTCATTCCTGCCCTTTCACTCAGGCACTCATGGCTGTATTGTGCTGGACCTCCACGATACTGCGCTCGTCGAGTCAGCAAACCCTGAAGACCAGTCTCTGACCAAGGCAATCACTTTACGTACCGGTATAGGAAACCTCCGATTGAACCCTGTACGATAGCTGTCTGTGTGATGTATGTATGCGGCAGAAGAGGAGATGGAAAGGCAAAGAAAAGAAAAGGTGAATACAAGAAAAAAAAATCACGTTATTTTATTTTTACATTTTTTATTTTAATTACATTCCCCCTTTAACCCACCTCGCCACTTTTCTGCGTCATCCGTATGGGTCGTAGGAGACTTTATCATATGTATTGTATATATTGATTAAATTTGGTTTAGGGCTCGGGTCAGGTAACACTCAACGTATGATACATACGATATTCCTGCTTACGTAGTCCACTGCCTCCGGCTCCCCCGAAACTCCAGCCTATCCTAATGCAGTTCATATCTATCGTGCGGCATATCGCCGTATTCACTATTAAAGTACTGCTGGGATCCTCGAATAAGAGACTCCGTCTTGTCTAATCAATAAGGACCATCATCCCTGCTCGCAAGACCTGGAACATACCGGTATACGTGATACGTGATATAAACATCGCGAACAACGCACCAAAGGGTGGCAGGTGTAGAGGTTGCTGCATAGGAGCAAGGACTGTTGCCTTCGTTGTGCGAGGAAGGCTTACCATAATCTAACCATTACTTGCATGTCCGCAGCACCTGGTAGCCTCCCGCATACAGTACATGATGGCTTGGCCAGCGAATCCTGTGAAGCCATTTACCACCCCCAGGATCCTAGGCACAGTGGTGTGTCGAAATTTATATTACTTCTCCAAATGAAAATCGAAATATATATATATATATATATATACAAATGAACCGGAGATACTGGCCATGATGTAGAAATGTGAGTTGAGTTAGGTTACTTTCGGACTGTGTGTAAAGAGGAAAGGGGTAAAAGAGTCCGACATCTTCGTCACTGTTGGTAGTTGTTTTACTTTTGAGATATATTAGTCGATTCTGGATGCTTTTGGGTTTGGCGAGAACCTTGCCCAACATATCGAGGGAGGAGGGGGGGTTTCATGCACTAGTTGGCTATCCTGATAGAGTTCCCATTCCTAGAGCGGAAATTTCTGGAAGTTGGCTGGAACAACTCAGAGATCGTTTAAGCGATCCCCACTGGAGCGTTTGCTGAAATTGACATCTCGAGACGCATTCCCGTATTGGCCAAGCTCCGTCATGGTAATGCAGAGAGAAGGTAATTCTAATGTGGACTACCCTGGCATTGATAAAAGCCTCGCGAGGCCTCAAATCCGTTCCTTCCCTTCCCCTCTAATTGGAGGCATAAACACTCATAGCAATAGTCAGCTTATGTTTGGCTCGTTTCCCCTCCCCCGCCCTCTTTCAAACTGCATGAACGGCTTGGGGAAAGAGGGTGCTGCCAACGTCCGCATCAGCTGCATTTCCGTGATAGACTGCCAATGCCCGCCGCGCAGTGCGCGGGATGGAGATGAGGTGCCATGTGGATAATCGCAGCCTTGTGTCCGGTTGAACTGCTTTCCCCCTCAGCTGCTTACCCGCAGGATGTACCGATACACGGCTCGGAGGTCTTAGGAAGTAATTTGCCAATTGATCCGATTCGGCGACGGTGCTGGCCCAGTGAGCAGACGACAGGTTGCTCCGTAGACCAGTGAAATTGATACGAGTCTGAATAGATGAATTGTGTGTTCGCGGCCGATGGATATCATTCGAGCATAAGTGCAAAGGGTTGAGGGGTGGTTATCGTCACGAGATCTGTTTGATCAGGGAGGAGGGGATGCAGTGGTCGTTGTTGCTGTTGTTGGAACACCGGCTTGGCAGGATTACCTTTTGAGCCTCAACGGAAAAGTTCGGCGGTATTGCAAGCAAAAACCCTGCACCGATATCAGTTTGCCCAGCCCGGAGTTGCCATTGTACAGTATGGTATGCAGTACGGCAGTATGATCAACTGCAGCAATAACACTGACGGGATGCAGCATATATAGAGTGGGCATTAACTCTGTCTCTGGTCCAAATTAGACGGCTATCTGCTCTTGGTTATAGGAGAACGGAGAGGGGCGGCAAGAGTAAGAGATGGCAGTCCTGTGGCTACCAATTGTACTGTACTAGTACTGTACACAACACGATGTTGCAAGCGAGATGCGAAGATATCTGGCACTCGGAACTCACTGTGCGATCCTTCACCACTGGGCCCAATCCCCAAAACCGGCCAGTTGGAGAGTGCCAGTAGATGTGCTGGACAGCGAAACCCACTCCATTTCCATATTCGTGATATGCTCCAAAGTACTGTGAGTTACGTAGGGCTATCGGCACAGTACTTTTAAGTACAGAATGAAACTAAAAACACATAAATATACTACACGTATCTTCTCGTCCCTCCTTTTCCTCAATCTAAGCTTCCCACCCTCCCCCCTCCCCCTCCTCATGCTCCTCATGTTCCTCATGCACGCATTATCAAACTCGAAAACAAAAGAGTCCCCACGGGTTCCGTCTGCACAAGCGGCTGACCATACCACATGAAGCAAAGAAAGGCAGCCCTGTGAGCATCTGGGAACGTACTGTCATTGGTATATATCTGTTCTCATGGGGTTGGTTTGCCTTTCCTAGTGCAATTGATTTTTTTTTGACCGTTCGGAGTTTCCTTTTTTTATCTCGCCCTCCCCTCCGAATTTCACAGGCGGACAATCAATATATCGCGCTCGGTGATTTCTCCAGGGCCCTGCATACAATGCTAGGGACATCTACACATTGATTAGGTAGGATGCTTGGGGACCTGGAAGTGGCATCGTGCTGCAGCGGCTTACACCAGAAGTAGGTACAATGCAGGAACATCTGCAGTCAAGAGCTAAAAAGTCAACATCTTGAGCACTAGAAAACAATTAACTTTTCCTCCCCGAGCTAATAGTAATCACACTTCTCTTGTGGAAGGCAGAGGCTGCAATAGGTAAGCTCGCTAACACAGTCATTTAGTTCGGCAGAGCTTCACAAGCAAGGCAGCATCTAGCGCCTAGGGGTGGGGGTTCCGTCGTAGCATTGGGCTTAAATACACAGGACATACCGGTACCGTAAAATCTCGTATGGCGTGAGGCATCTACCGGTATCGTGTATCATATGATTCTCGATCAGATTATCGGCAGGGATTTGGATATCGACCTACGATAGGTTTAGTTCGACAGGAACCGCGAACACCAGCCAACGAGACCCGACATCCTCAGCACTCTCAAGCTTTACAGTGTGAGGAAAGTACTAATCCTTCTTAGAGGCTCTTGTCTCTGAATACGGAGGTGTGGCGGAGGTAGTAGGTTGTACGGGGTCCGGCATGAAGTTATTGAACTGTTGTTTAAGGTTAACCCGCAAAATAATCCCTGTCTTGTGAAAATTAATGGCCTTTTTTATGTTGCGGCTCGCAAAAAGGGCCCATCAGTGAGAGAGCGGGTGGCATACAGCATTTAGCAACCCAAACCTCCCATCCCGGCTTTTATAAGCTTGGGAAATCACGACCGATAACTCTGTTTTTTCTGGGCGGTACACGCCATACAAACTTTGGGTTAGGCAGAAGTCAGCTTGGATGTTCGGGATTCCCTTCTCTCAGCCATACTGGTATAGCATGCAGCCAACTAATCACTGCTGTTACGGTGCCGGATATACCGGATATACCTACAGCTTTCTGGGCGGGAGCCTTGACATCGCCATCGACTGTTTGGAGGTGCACGACGGCCAAAAGCAAGAAAATCGAAGTCAAGACAGAAGAGGAGAATGCGAGAGTCGATTTGGGGGCGCAGTCACATCAAAAGTGTCACAAGTTAAAGTTTGTCTTTGACGTTTTCAACTTGCACCGACTTGAATTTGAGCTTGCGTTCAGCCACCGTTCCCCACACACCAGCCATATTCTACAAGTAGTCCAACGTCGATATTCAGGTTTAAAACACCTCTACCATTGGCATTGACAAGCCTCAAAACGAAAGCTATCAATACCAAGGCACAAAGACCTAATAGTCCGGGGTCCGCAAACTTCCCGAAGCTAAGCCTGTCTGGACCGGTTGGAACGCGCCACCAAACGCTGGCATCACCATAGTACCTTTTATTAGGATTCTCCGAATAGGCGCGGCCGCGTTGTGCTAGGTAGCCATTGGTGGCAGGTGGCTGTTCTCGATGAAAGTTGTACGAGTACTTCTTTCGACATCTGTTCCCGTGCGTGGAAGCATTCTGCGCATTGGTAGCCTCCATAACTGTGGGTTACCGGTATTGCCCTTGAATGGGTCCTCTCCCAGGGTGCTTTGGAGTGGAGATCTGGGAAAATATTGGCTAGCGGGGTGCAGCTTAGCATAAATAATAATAAAAACACCACCACTTCAGCTTTCTCCACTCTTGAGGCCACCCTGTTGAATTGGGGTGTAAGGGGAAGTAGTTTGTACTGGCTGGAATCAATGTGGAGAAAATTGCGGTGAATCAAACTAGTTTACTACACTAATGTGGTCCTATTCGAGGGAGTATTGCATTCCTCTTGTCCGACGTTTGCTGGCCCCCTCCTCCGTCACGGATGTTTGGCTTTCGTCCGGTAAAGCACGAGAAGTGCAAGCACCCGCGCCAAGATAATTACTTTACAGCCACACCCTACCATCCCGGATCCAATAGTCCGGATACCTCGCTGTCCGGTATGAACCTCCGTGAGTCATAAACTTCTTTACACTAATGGTCGACCTGTTGCCCCGGATCACCCCCTGTACCAGACAGATTCTTTGGGTTTTGGCCGTCCAGGATAGCAGGACACGACTGTACTTCTTCTAATGATTAAAAATTCACTAGTTATTTACCGACGAAATCTGTTTACTTCTGCCAGGATTACAGTCTATGATCGAAGCTCCCGACCCCCAAGAACCGTTTGAACCCTGGTGAAGGGCATTCCGACATCTACCATTTGTTAAAGGGTCGAACTCCCAAGAAAAAAGGCACCCGATCCTTCTAAACCCACATCGAGCTCCTTCCTCCCAAGAATAACATTCGCAGCTCAAAGATATCACAGACCTCGGGGAAGCTACTAGAGCCGATGGCCTTCCTAATATCAGTGCGCTCGATATGTTTTTTTGGTAGTTGGAAATATATATATATATATATATATATTTAGCCTAGCGAGTTGCATTGATAGAGAGACGCCCAGGGAGCCAAAGAAGTAGAATCTCATACGGTATATTATGGTATACGGTACGAGCTCACTGGAAAATAGACCGACCGACAATAGCGGGCACCAAGTACAGCCTGCGGCAAAAAAAGATCGGAAAACGTTGAAAGAGCTTCTGGGGTTTGATTGGAGTGTTTAATGTGCTCGAGCCAACTGAGTAACCGTGTTTTGGATCATTTCCACATTTCCCGCTTTTTTTTTTACCGCACTTGCACCCTTCTTCGTCGCAAGTAATCCCTCGTTTATAGACAAAAGGTCCAGTCTAAAATCACCAGGTCAAATAGAAAGATTTGCCCCTTCGGAACCGCTCTGACGGACGCACGGACACCTAAAATGTTGAATGGTTCAGGAGCGGGAATGGCGCATCTAACCCGGCGCCTTACGTTACCTTTCCCGGACTTGCCGAGCAAGGGGCTGGCTCCCTTGGACTCATGAGTTCCCGGAACCGGTCGTGTGTCAGAATATCCTTCAGATAATCTTCAGGCAACTCCTCTCGGTAAAAAAGGCCGTCTCCGTGAAAGTCGAGCCCCTTTATCCTAGGGGAAAAAAAAAGGTTGAATTCGCTGGCAAGCCCGAGCATTGGCCGGCTGACTTTAATATCGGGTTCCTCCGTCGCAGGGGATCCACTCTCACCAATTCGTAAGGTTACCCGGACAACTTAGCACAGTATAATAATTTGGCATCTAGCACCAAGTCGTCCGGATACTCGAATACTTTACTACGAATTAACAAGCAGCAGCGACAACGGCTCATGTATTCAAGTTACTAAGGGTAGGGGTGTAGTATTGGGACAAGCAGGGGCAGCAGAGGCCTGTGCATATGCCTTGGAAACGCTGCAGTATTAAAGAGACCATGATGAACAAAAAAAAAGTAAAATAACTACTAATTTGAGCAATTCCACCACCCCCCTACTTGTCCCAACATTTTCCCCCTCGCACCAGCACTTGTCCACTTGTCCTCAAGGATTTTCAAAGATGCCAACCGTCAGCCTCACCAGTTATCACTCGTATCCCATTCTACAACATATCTCATGGGAAATGCCGATACCCCTGTTAGTTACGGTTTCGATATCTTTCTTCCTTGGTACCGGTTGCTGCCCTTTCATCTCTCTAAAGTGCAGTCTCCACCCCAAATAAAACTGCCGGCAGCCTGTGATTACTACAATGAGCGGCCTAATAAAACGAAATCAAATTGAATAAAATAAAACAAAGCGAGATAAGCATATGTTGACCCTCCCCCTCTTAAGAGCTAAGCGTACACGATCCCTCGGCTACAATGTTTACATCCCGGCGCCGTGAGTTTGTATTGTATTGTAAAAGCGGAGAAAGAAAGAAGGAAAGAAAGAAAGGGCCCCCTAGTGATTAACTACCGTATTATACATCCCGGTTAGCAAACCTTTATTATCAAATTCCCTTACTTGATCGTTTTTCTCCCCCTTCCGTTTGCCCGGTTATAACTTATGTGTTGACCTCACGCTGGTTAAAACCAAGGCACCAGACTCACCGTTCCTTTTCAACGGCAAGTCAAGTTTGTCCTCCACACATTCATTCATTCATTCATACCCACCGCATTCGTCCGATAGGACACGCACCCATGTTTATCGCATTACGGCACTCGTACAACAGCAAAACAATTTCCTTACTGTGCTTGTACCAACGGATCGTCACGAATCCAACCTCGGATGATTGTTTTGTTCGCTCGCCTTATCGGATCTACCGGTGCCGTAATCTGTGCGGCGTGGGGCTATCGAGGGGTTACCGAGGGAAGGTGGAATTGCAGGGGGAGAGAACAGAGATGATGTGAGATTGATTGATCCTCGTAAAACACCTTTTGGTAACGGCAGCTAGCTAGCTGTAATAATTTGGAGTCTCGATCATGGCCGTACCTAACTTTGGTGGTTGGTTGGTTGGTTCATGAAAGGAAATACCGGTATGGACTTTTGGTGAATGGGGGCGTTGCCGGGTTGTTGCTTGATGGTGACAGACAGGCAGGCAGGCAGGGAGTTGAGGTTCATCTTTTTATCAGCCAATCAGGCGTCAGCAATGGGGAAAAATGAAAATTAGGTGAAATTATTCATCGGGGAAGGGTGCTGCGGTGCTGTGCCTGAGGTACAGTTACTTGAGGTGAGTCACTTGATAAGTTGGATCTGTGCGCAGGCTTTGCTTCCTGTGAGGCTTTGAGGTTGATTGATTAATTTACTTCAGTTTTACTTGGTCCAATGGACTGGAGCGTCTTGATGGTAATATCAATGCCAATCAATGCCATTTTGCTTTGGAAAACCTAAGGTTACGGTATCCAGTACACTCGATGACAGCCACCCTTTCCCCCTTTTCGAGCGTAACTCGAATTCTCCAGAGTCTGAGAAGTGGGAACGGAGTGTGTAAGGAAAAAAAAACCCCCCCGGGAAGAATCCCAATGCCAAAGAAACAAATGCAACCCGAAAATATGCCAGATACTACTACTAATCAAACAACGAAACAAGATGATAATAATAATAATAAAGGAGATGAAAAGATCCACTAATGTCCACCATGATAAAAGATAAAAATAAAAAAGAAGCCCCCTATCGCTACACATGACAATTTGGACATCTAATAAAAAATAACTAAGGAAACCACTCAGGAGGAACCGGGGCGGGCAGGACAGAAACAAAGATTCATGTTGTCACTTTTCTGGCTCATTTTGCGACAATTGTCGGTATGGTCTAATCCATTTGCGTACGCTTCACCCAAGTCGGTAGAGACAGAACCCGTAAGCTGGCCACCGGAATTGTGAATGGTAACACTCGATTTGCTAACTCGATAGTAACCGGTTTGGTTCTGCGGGGGACCGCCATGGGGGTTGCCCCCTTGCATGCGACCAGTTTCGACGAATTCAAGACCCTCTCCGACCATTCGTGCGGGACGGGTTTGCGGGGCATCGTGCCGTGATGTGGATGAAGTTGAAGTGTTGCTCGAGTGAGTGGATGTTGTTGTCTCGGTTGAAGCTACGGAGCTTGCAGAGCTAGAGGGAGCTTTTTGGACAATGACAACCGGATGGCGGGGAGCACTGGTAGACATGATTATTTTTTTCGGTTATTCTTTGACGGGAGAGCGAAAGCCGTTGATGTCTCAATTGCGGTTAGCGGCTTGTTTTGATGCGGGGAGTAGGCAGCAAGTTCGCAGGCGTTCGCTATCAAATCACTCGCAGGCGGGCTAAAGGCGTTGCAAGCTTGGTGAAAAGAGAACAGGGTGTGGATAGTATAATAAATAGCACGGGGAAGCTGTTTTTTGTTTGAGCGTGCTGTGGAGGGAGTGGGAGGAAGGAAGAACAAAAGAGGTTCTTATATCTTATTACCTCTCCTCAGTCCTGCAGCAATGCCCTCCCCTTCCCACACCGCCCACATGGACTCAGACCCCGATCCAGCAGAATCAAGTGGAAGGGTAGGGCATCAGAGTTCGCACGCGCACTCGGTCATAGCGTCAATCACCCGTTGAATGACACAGACGCGATAACTATTATAAGGCCCGCCACCATTCTGTGCGAGAATAGCCCAGGCAGCCAAGTACCGTCGGCAGGGGGGACACTAAGCCCTACTCTGGCGGCGCGGCAGTAGGGCGATAGCCGGGAATAGAGAGGGAAAGAAGGGAGAAGAAAAGGGAGATAGGAAGAGCGAAACTTTCGTCGTCATTACCGCAGCAAAGCTGGCGGTACCGTCCGATATCGGTATTATTATTATTATACCAGCCTCTAAATGACCTTGCTTTACTTCCTTTTTCCCCTTCCTATTTTTTCTAAGGCTAACAGCTCGGGCCTAGGCCCGGAAAGGTGCAGTCCTTCAGCACCGTCGATCTGCTGCGGCACGATAACGTAGCTGCCAGGGCGCGAGAGCTCAGGGCAGAGAAAGGTCGCATCAGTCGGCTTGAAACGGCATTGCACTCTGTTAGAATCGGCCGGGGAATAGCGGAAAAAGGGGAAGCAAGTGAAGAACGCGGAGCCGGCATTGTCACTGGGGCAGATGAGGTGTGGTGGTGGTGATAGGTGAGGCTGAGCGGGATACTAGCGCCCTGCCTTTTTTTTTTTTTTGCTCCATTCAGGTACAAGGAGGCGGGAGTGTAGTTCTGTGCGCCTTCTCCGCCACACTTCTCTTGTCCGCTTGGAACATTTTGTGTTCATTTCTACCTAGACCGAGCCCTTCTATTTGTGCAGAACGGGTTTCATTCGGAGCGGGAAGAATCACAGGACTGTGCCGGTACTGCATCTGTGGCTGCGCAAGCTTGATGATTTGTCGAGGCTGTTCTTTTCAGCTCTTGGATGTATGGTTCGAGTACTAGGCTGTAGCCAGAGCAATCTGGAAGCCTACCGCTTTAGTCCATCCGTCCTCCTTCATCTCATCTATCCATTCATCCATCTCCCCGGATGGAGGCCGATTGCACAGCGTGGCGCGTGCCTTTTTTCTCCTCCTTTCTTTTTCTTTCTCCCTTCTTCTTTTCTCTCTCCTGTTCCCTCTCCTTTTTCTCGCTTTATTGTTGTCGTTGCACGGCAGTTGTTGTTGCTCGCCCGTGATATGATACAAGTATTGATGGAAGGTGCACTCTTCTCAGCTGAACTCGGCTGACTGGCTGGCGGTACCGGTATTGCAGGTGCGATGCAAAGCCATGGAGCATTCATCCAATCCTTTCCAACATGACGGGTCCGATTTGTACTTTGTGCAGTAGCACCGCAACGTCATCCATTCATATGTCTGCGGTAATCTACCGGTGCCGGTATCTAATCGTTACCCGTTAAAAAAAAACATCTTTCAAGCCTACAGGCACAGGCAGGTTCAGCCTGCAGAATTGAAGCGGGGATGGGAGACAGAAGCACTGGTACCGGTACCGGTACCCCGCTTGTGCCTACTACCGGTAAGGGCGCATGTACTCTACATACAGTAGTACACTTTTTTTACTTCGTCTAAACTCGTCAATTTTTCGTACCCGTTCAAGGCACACTGCACTTGTATGTATGCGTGTTTATTTTATTCATTCATTTATTCGGTAAGGTACCGGGCGGCTTAAATGCTTGATGCAGTAATGGCAGCTGAGAGTGCTGCATCATCCCGCAACCACACACCACAAAGGATAAATGGATAAATAATAATACTCGTAATAATACTAGCAGAAGCAAGGGGCACAGGAGAAGACTGCAGGTCCTGGAATAGCAACCACAACTCACTCACTACTCATTCACTCACTCGCTCATTCACCCCTGCAGTTCAAGATTTATGATGACAAGGCGAGAGGAAAGCGAGGAAGAGAAAAAAAAAAAAAAAAAACAAGGAAGAGGAAGAAATTTGAGAAAAGGGGCTTGTGAGGTTGAGTTGAGTTCGTTTACTAGTATGACGAGTTATCGGTATGAGTTTGAGGCGAAACAAAAAGCCCTACCCCCCCCCCTGCTGCAAGCAAGAAAGAAAGAAAGAGGGGAAGGAAGAGAAAGAACTGGAAGAGACCATACGGTATGATACTGGTAATACCCTAGAAACAAATTTACAAACACGAAACACGATTTACAAATGGATACTCGAGCACTCGAGTATGATGGTTAGGCGGACAAGCAGGGGGTAGTAGTACAGAGTAGGGCGCTGTAGTTCTAAGTGCTTACCTGCTCGAGTACCGTGCTACCGGCAGTGCCATGGGGATGGAAGGAGCGGGAATAAGAGATAAAGGAGGTATCACCGATATATTATACTCGGTGCGTAAAGAAGAAAAAGTGGAAAAAAATAAATAAAAACTATTTTACATAGAGAAAAAGGTTGACTACTAAACGAACAAAACAAACTCCGTCTATGCCGAATGCTACGTATCCATAATTATCCATTATCATCATCATCATCGTCACCAATCATATAATCGCAAATGGATAAACGGAACCGCCACTACGCACAACTTCGCGCACTTTTTTTCTCCAACTTTTTCTTATTTTTCGATCGCACGAACTTCGCACTTGGCTTGGGGATTTTGCCTTGCGTATTAAGTTTGATAGGTAGCCGCCAGTAAGTCAGCCATACCATGTCGCCGCAGTAAAATCACTCATTGTCAACCTGTTGCTCTAATTGATCTTTCCCCTCTGTCGTCGTCGCTGTCGAGGCTAATGACTCTTTGGTCTCGGTGGATTGGAGCCGGACTGGAACAGCGCCCATATATTTCCCCACGCGGAATAGGTGCCAGCAACTATTGTTAGCATTTGCCTATGTGTTAGCCCTGTTTGCCTGCTGCTGGGAGATTCTATATGATATGATGTATGACAGTTTGAGGAGTGGAAGGGGGGAAAATAAGGCGGCAGAAGTGGGGGTTGTGCAATCAATGATGTAAAAAGTAGGCGGACGATTTGGGGCAGGAAAAAAAGGAGGCTTGCCTCGGCGCTTCTAGGACATATCTTTGCATCGCCTCGCGGAATCGATGCTTGTATTCTCTAGGGCTGGTGACTGTTGGTTTCTTCCCTCCACCCCCGGCGAATCCCTTCTCCTTGACCCAACTCTCAAGTTTCTTGTCCCAAGTGAAGGTTCGGATGCAGTCTTGGTGGGACGTAACGTTAGCACAGAAGAGAGAAGGCTGGAAATAAAAAGCAAGTGGAAAAAAGAAAAAGAAAAGAGAGGATTGAAAGGTGTAAAAAGGATGGGGCCGACCGAATAAGGAAGAAAAAGGTGAGTACCTATTATTCCAACAACTAGCTCCTTCTTCGCCTCATCGATCCCTATCATCAGAGAATAGTCCATGACGTTCTGTCGAGACAGGAATAACGTATCGTTCCACAAGGATGCTCGAAGAAGCTTTTTCGAGTGCTCCCTCACAAACAGAGGGGACTCGTAAATGAACTCTACCATGTTCTCGTCGAGCAATACCTCGTTCTGGTCGCCCGTGGCATGAGTGTATCGATTACGCATGGATCCCTTGAGATCGAATATCCGGGTAGTCTTGCGATCATAAAACAGATTCTCCATTACCAGGACGTCCCACTTAATATCGGTCCCAGTCGTTGTGTTCTTAATATATATCTGGTAGAATCCAAGCATCTTTGCGATCACAGTTGGGAGCTACGACTCAGTTGAGTTAGCTGTGCACTGCGGCCACAAGCTGTTAGAGGAAAGGGATACGGTACTGCTCACCTCGTGGAAGAAAGCTTGGGACATAAATTGGAAATATGCTGGTGCAAATTTGATGAATGCAGCCGTCTCGATAGGTGATAGGGCTTTTAATACGATCCTCTCATCTTGAGTTTTCAAAAACACTGACTTTGTCTTTCCACCCTTGGAATCCCACTTGACACACCGGGACAAAGATTCGACATATCTATCTGCCACACCACAATTTTGTCGGAGAGCGTCGAACTGCTCTGCATAGAATATCTTGCAAAACATCTTCGCCGAACCTTCTTGAAATTCTAGGAGTACAAATCACGTCAATGCTGAGTTCGGGCATCAATCCGGGAAACAGAAGGAATGGGGGCATACGGTATTTAAGGTGAGTTCCCGTCGTTTTCAGTAACGAACGTTCGAGCTCAGGATGGTCCTTGCCATCAAAAAAGTGGTTGGGAAGTGCTTCCTCAGAACTCTGAGGCCTTTCCGTACCCAAGGTATCCGAATTACGAATAGAGTCTAGCTTTATCTCATAGTCTTGACTGTTGAGGGCAAAGGCGATCAGGGAGCTTGGTTCATCTTCCCGGACAATGATGTCGGAATCGTTGAACACATGATCTGTCGGGTGTCTGGGTTCAACTCATGTTAGCGATATATCTGGCACGGAGGAGGTGACGTGGGGCTTACAATGGGTACTCTAACGATGACCAACCACTCGCAGATCGTTCGGCCCAGAAATTTGAGAGTGTTTTCATCCAGGCCCTCTTCTCCTGCAACGGTGTATCTAGGGGTGGCGGTAATACGCCGGCGATGGAAGGAGGGGGAGGGACAGTCTCCAGATCACTTGTTAGGGATGTCTCACCATCACTCACGTCGGCATCAGACTGAGCTTGACTTGGCGGCACAATCGACTCTTCAGACTCTTCTCGAGGTTCGTTTGGAGCTAAGGGTATGGCATCCTCCGGCGAAAGCAGCTCTTCGGGGGATCCCGGGGTGACTGTTGACTCTGTGCTCTCGGTTAAATTGCTGAGGTCTCTTCCTGGAGTGGGCACCTCGACGGGAGGCTCTTCATCAGAGAGCTCTTCAACGGCTTCTCTGACGCTGCGGTATACTTCAACGACAGGTTTAGAGGTAGCTACTGGGAGAGCTCTGGAGCGCTTGGCTTGCTGCTGTCTTTTCTCTCTTGCCCTCTCCTTTTCAAACTCTCGGCTCAATTGCTCAAAGTGTTTGGCTAGACTCGAAACTCTAGACTCCCTGCGTTTGGGTGGTGGAATGGAACGTGGTATCTGGGATTTCTCTTGCGCCTTCCTGGCCGCAAGGGATCCAACCCGAGTCTTTTCCGCAGCCTTCTTGTCAGTCCTGATTTTATCCTTCCCTCTTATCGAATCGGAAGTCTTCTTGATTGGCATTGAGGTCGTGTACGTTAGGGGCCTTGGTATAGTACCAGATAGTCCAGATGCTTCGGATTTTCGTTGAGGAACCGCTGGGACAGAATGGGTGCGCCCGAAAGGGGGAGGCGCCTTACGCCGCCCATCGATAGGCCTAGGTATGGAGGAATCTCGAACTAGAGCCACAATTGATGGACGATGGGCCGAGCCTTTTGTTGGATCTGTTTGAATCTCCTGGCTGACTGCCTCAACGATAGATGGGATGCTTTGAGATTTAGGGCGCACCGCAGCAATAGGACTGTTAGGTTCTGAGCTCTCGGACACTGTTGCTTCCGGGAGTGAAGGGACAGCTTGCTCAAGTGGGAGCTCTTGTCTTGGGGTAGCATCACCCAACGACTCCCGCCGACTCTCTGGGGTGACTGTTGTTATACTCGAAGCATCAGCATTGTCCTCACTCTTTTCTGAAGTCGCTGTATTTTCTTTTGATGTATCGTTTTTCGGGCTGCTCTCGGCGTCTTCTTCAACAACTGAGGCTAATACGTCATGCGCTTGCTTGGAAGACATTTCGCCTGGCGCAGATTCGGCTTCGCTAGGGGCTGTGGTACCGTCCACGGCTGCTGGTTTTCCTTCCTTACCTGGTGTGGGTGTTCGCTCGTTATCGGATTGCATCGCTGTGTTCGGATTATCAATGAATAACCTCTTGAGTTGGAGCGCAGCTAGCCGTCGAATATCCTTCTCGGAAGGGAAGTAGTCGTTGTCAAACGCACTAAACCTAGCATCCCATTCCACAACCCTCTCTTGTAGAGCTCTCAGGGCTCGGTTCAATGGTATAATCTCAAAGTATTTCGACTTGTTGTACTTTTCCTGTAGCTTCTTGATTAGCCAATTGTGCTCCGTATCAGCAGTTGCTTTTAAGGTTTCGATTTCGGCTTTGCATGCGTCGATTTTATCGGAGCTAACCGAGTTAACCTTGATGTCCCGGAGCCGTGACTTGACTGATGCAAAAAAGCGATTCATCTTGTTCTCATATTGATTATAGCATTCGTTCTTTATTCGCAGGTCAATCTCGGGTTTATATGCGATTTTTGTCCGCGGCACCACGATCTCCAAAAGCTCTATTGATTCATACTGAAAGAGGACGGTCAAGCCTCGGTATCCAAAACATCGTACGTGGTCGCGGTTTAAGTCATGTACACAGCTGCCGGACTTGAGCTTCATCTCGGAGCTCCAGAAGGCAAGTTCAAGATATTTTCCAAAAGAATATTTCCAGGTGCTCTCTGACATGGGGATCGGGGGGCTAGACATGTCGGCACAAACCCTGCAATAGCTCCACATTGAGATACTGTCGTGCATCCCTTGAATAGGGCTCGGCATCTTATCGCGTACAAAGACGTTCACGCGTGCTTGACCGTGGACGTAAGAACGGTGGTGGTCGATCATTTTTTTGTCGCAGGTGTCACTATTGCAGGTTTTAAATGCAGTATCGCACAGATATTCGACGTATTGACCGAGCGTGCAATCGGTTTGTTCGAGTGGCCAATCTGGGTCCTGAACATAGAACTCCAGCCTGCGTATCTCCGGCCCTTCACAGGGCACCGTTGTGGTCGTGCAAACTAGGCTGTAAAGGATGGCAATGTTCTGATGGGCATATGGATCGAATAAATCGTCGTACTGGGCAAGGTAGTTCTCCCATTGCTTCTTTTGGGTTTCATAAACATAGAGCGCTTTATCGTATTCCGCATCGTGGATTGCTCGTAGAACTTCTGCTATTTTCTTGGTCATACTATTTTTAATATCCCCATGGACCATCTCGGGCTGGACTAGCTGGAAAACTTCTGGCGGCTTGGCTTTCTCATCCTCGATTTTTTCGGTTGTTAGAGCATGAGCAGCCATATCCATTTCCGTTTCAGTCTCGGTTTCAGGCCCTTCTTCTTCCTCAACTGGTTGAGAATCCTTCAATCTGCGAAGGTATACAAGCCTTCTCTCCAGTTCCCGCGCTCGCATGAGGAGATATGGTTGCATGTACTTTACGAAAGGAGAGGCAGATAGGACCTTTGTCTCATGATTGCGCACCATATCCTCATAATACGTGGGCATAGGTATATCATCCGGTAGAAGGTCATCTGGTAATCTGCTCGAAATGCCTTGAGGTAAAGGTACTGGAGGGTTGATCGATTGATCGGGTTCGTGCTTCTCTTCCTCTCTATCGGGAATTATAGATTTTTCGGGATCCCCTGGTACTGGCTCCGGCGAGACTAGTGGAGAGGGTTCGGGAACTTGTGGGGTTGGTTGTGCTGAGACGACGACTCTTGTAGCGGGTGTTGATGGAATGTTGACAAATTCATCTCTCATCAAACAAGTCTCCAACTTCAAATTGTATACTACATAAACCATCAATTCAGTAATCTTTTTGACGGTTGCAAGTGTCACCATGTCTCCGCCTCTTAGAACAATTGTGCAACCAAGCTCTTTCGGACACCCGGAGAAATACATAAATGTCTTTTTTCGTCCTGGAATGTCGTCATGCACGAATGTCTTCACATCGAAACTCGCGCATCGCCCTATTTTGTAGGACGGTAGAGCTAGTTTATCGATTGATGAGAAAATGTCTGCCTGGGCACATCTCGCGACGGCCTCGATGACTGATTGTTTTACAAGATGTGCAGTGGCTATGTTTGCTTGCGAGAGGAGCTGTAAAGCAACGCCGGAAATGTTTTTCTCAACTAAAAGAAGAGTGGGCCGTAGAGCAATGATCCTGTTGACCATGTTCTGAAGGAAATCCTTTTCTTGCGCAATGACAGGGTCGAGGCTCATAAGCTGCTGTTGATGGCGCTGGTACTCAATAGGGAATGTGATGATGACTATTCGAGGCTGTGGAACGCTTCTTGGCATGCTCTTCAATGCTAGATTCTTCGTGAAAACCACACCGGAAACGTAGGTCGTATCTCCGGGCGTACCGCCAGGTATCCTCTTAACTTTGACATAGTGTCTTATATCTATAGAATCTCCGACACGGACGTCGGGGTTGAGGTCATCAGTGCTTTTAAGAAGTATTGGCATGAGAGCCTTTTCCCACTTGTCGACTTCCTTGATTTCTGCATCTTTTAACAGCTGTCGTAAGAGAGTTCGCACATGATTCAAGCTCGCTGTATTGAGCTCGACCAAAGGCATCGGGGGTCCTCTCATTGAAGGGGTCCTAGCTGTCCTAGGTGAAGGTAATACGTTCCCCCCAGCACCTGAAAATAAGGAGGATTCGCCAACTGTCCCAACTAACGACCTCATTAAGCGATGTCCTTTTCCTGATCGTGTGGGCGGCCGTGGTTGCATATTGCTCAGAAAACTAGCATTACGTTTTCGTGCGGACCGGGCAGGGTGGAGTAAGTTATTTTTTGGCGAACCGGGGTCTCCTGCACCAATACCACCCGCTAGAATTGAAGCCATCCCGCCGATACTCCCCGGGTTTCTTGACTTTGATTTAGAGGGGTTTTGCGCCTTAGTGCCTGTCGAAGATGTGTTATCACTCTGCGTGGTTGCCGCAAATGCATGCCCCCCTGTGCTACTCCCAAAGCCCTCAGGATATTTTGGGGCAATGGTAGCGAATATACTCATTTGCTCTGAATCGCTAATATCTTCGTCACTCATGTATGGGGCAAGATCAGGATCGATGATGTTGTCGGAGTGAAAAGCCGGAAGCTTTCGGTGCGACCTGAGCTCATCCACGGGGTTGCGGTGGAATGGTGCACGCTCGTTGATAACGCTTGTGTTTCCAAGCCATCTATGGGAGCGGGAGTGCTGCTTGTGGTGATGATGGGGGTGGTGATGGTGATGGTGAAGGTGCCCGGTAGGGTTTTTGAGGGACGCAGCCGTACCAGCCCGAGGCAAGGATGCCTTCCCCGAGCGTACAGACGAAGGGCGAGGGGGAGAAGGCAATTCGGCATTGATTTCAAGAACTTGGGAACGTCTATTGGGATTCTTTCCAGCCATCCTTCTTGTTGCTGGAATAGCCATTAAAGGCGTTGTGCCAAGCCGCATATCCTTGGGCATACTGAAGGGTGTCATGGGTTCACCTATTGGGGTGGCAACAGCACTGCTAGATGGGGAGTTGCCGATAGGTGTTCCATTGCGCTGGTCTGTAGCTTGGGTATTATGGAAGACAGTGGACGAAGAAAACTCGTCAGAGTCTGATTCGTCTTGATAATCGTTTACGATGGCGAGGCAAGGGTTGTTGCAGACACGCATGGATCCCTGATGGCCAAACTTTTCGCCAGTGATTAGTGTTGTGCATTTGGAACAGAATATTTGGCCACACAATCCTGTTGCATACATTAGTCTATCAGTTTCGTAGCCCTGTTGATAGCAATTGCTCGAGAAAGGGTGACATATCATGGTCTAGACGTACGACAGTGATGCTTTCTTCTCCAAGCTGAAAACGTGTTTCCGCATAGAAAACACTCTTTGCAAACTTCATCTTTCATCCAAAAGTCCCTTGTAAGATTTCCCATTCTCAATTGCCTTAATGCCTGGCTGACAGCCTCTGAATTGCCAGCACCGGTCACGCTGGTATCGCTGTTTATCCCGGCGTCATCGAATCCCTGTCTATATACCGACGAATCTCCGCTCTGCTTATGATTCCCATCATTGGATGTTGCCGCGTGGCTTGATTCGGTGTCTGAGCTCGGCTCTCTAGTTATCTTGAAACCGGGAAGAAGTTGGCTCTGGTCTGTGCTAATTCTCGAGACGGGAGGAAGCGGGCGCTTTCTCCTCGGGACGGACTCGGGTGGAGGTTTTAGGTTTGGAGGCGGCAGCGAGAGTTGCCCAGATGGGCTCGGGTTTTGCATTTGTTGTTGTAGTGCGGAGGACTGATTTTTCTCGAGTGGCTGTGGTAGACCAAGTGTTGACTTTATGGTAGTGGGATTGGTAGAATTTGTGCGGGGGGGTGATGGGAGGGGGGTGTGGGAATTTGAAAACATCTGGTCTGAATCTAGTGATAGGCCAAGTCCGTTGATGTCCTTTGCCGGAGGTGGTAATAAGGTCGAGTTATTTGATTTCGTCTTCGATGGCGAGTTAGCATCTCTGGGGTTAGGCTTAGAAATATTGACGGGCGACTTGGAGGCTGCAGAGGCCGCCTTCCTAGAGCTTCCAAGCTGAGCAACATCATGCCCGCCCGGTAGCCTGGGATTAAGTAGAACAAGGTTATCATCATCGCTGCTATCAGTGATGGCCTCTTCATCTGTCATCACACTTCCAGACTCCTCATCTTCATCTTCCACGAACAAACTGCCATCGTCGCGAGCACGATTATCTAGGGTGCCGTCATCGTCACCATCACCATCATCATCATCATCGTCGTCGCGGTCGTCGTCATCGTGGTCGCCTCCGGCTGCGCTCTGAATCGATACTGTAGGGTATCCACCTGTCCCGGCTGCTACTGTTCCTGCCGCCCCTAGGAGTGCATTCACTGTGGAATTCTGTGAGTCCTTCCCTTTCCCCTTCCCCACCAGTTCCTGGGGACTGTTGGAGATATCTTGGCGATTGACAACCGCGTTTCCGGCGGGCTCTCCTCCCGCAGTATACCCAGAAATATTTGCTAGTAGGTTAACCTTCCGTAGAGCAGCTGGGAGAGCGAAAAGACCATTAGAGCCCATGTCTATGGATGAATTATTGCTCGACACTCGTGACTCAGACTTAAGAGACGAGCCAGAGGCATATCTGGATCTCTTGCCTGCAAATGGGAGCTGAAACTTTGTAGGAGATAAGGGTGGTGTAGATGCGCCTCTTCCGGAGTGCTCGTCGGAAGCTCCAGATAGGAATGAATCCCTACTTCCGGCGTTCCCACGGTAGCTCTCACTACCAACATCTCCACCTCGATCTGAGCCCCCACTGTGTACCCCAACCGCACCCCGCACCGCTGCGGCCACACTTTTGACACGAGAATAAAGTCCTCCGAGGAGTAGCTGCTCGGTAGAAGCACTGGGCGGTGATGCGAGGGAAAAAGATGTTAAGCCGGGTGTTTGGCATGACGAAGCATGGATCTGCTCTAAGTCTGCCGGGGGTGAGGAAAAGTCGAGCAGTGTTTGGGATAACGATAATGAGCCACGCCGACGGGAACTCCCACCGTCGACATGTTCCGGAACTGTACTAGAAGAGCGGAATGGTGAGTATGAACTTTTGGGGGAGTCTGCCATTTCTTATTGCCGCGTTAAGGTTAATGCAGGTAAATGGAGGAATTGAGTTAGCGGGTGATGGAAAGACTTGATAGCTATATAGCTCTGGCAGACAGTGGGCGAAGTAGCTTCCAAGGTTTGATGCCGGGAATATCCGTAGCACTCTCACTGAAGGTTCTTGTGAGGGTGTCTCCTGACTGACTACCGGGAATGCCACAGGCAGGCAAATTGAAACACGAGGAAATGAGATGGAGGAGTTCTGGAGAAGGGTATGGCTCTGATGCAATAATAATATTATGAGCAAAAGGGGTTGCTACCGCTCGAAGGGGAAGAGTGAATAGAAAATACTGCTGATAGCGTTTCTTATAGGTGACTGACATAATTTTGTCCTCACCCCTCTTTAGGCAGAGAGGGTGAGGAATGAGTCCGAATGACTGCCGGAATCACCTGGAGATAAGCGTTGGGGCCGGCGGGGAGTGCACCCTAGGGTTTTGTGCTTGGCAAGGGCACGGTAGTTTCTTTCGCTTTCGCTTTCGGATTTTGGCGGGCCTGGCGTCATAAGTGCGGGGGTGTTGAAACTGTCACTCATCTTTTGATCGGGGCGATAAACTGATTTCCCCCCGCATCAGTTATGTAGACTACGGTAGCTCACTCTGAGCGAGTGATCGAGACATGTCCACATGACCCATAACTGGCAGGAAATTATGCACAGTCGCCTCAGTTATGGGGGTTGGACCCTTGGAAGGTTTGCCCGGCGGGGCGATATTTTAGAAATCCCGCAGGATATCATACCATAGAACACAAGCAGCCCCCATCCCATCCAAAGGAGCGGCCGTCGTGCCAATAGCATAATGCCCATATCGTACCGGTATTCAAGTAGAGGCGCTGGCCTATGAACGCCGTACTGGTTGATTTGCATTGACCAATACTCGGCGTTTTTTAATCACTTGAACGTGAATTATATGAGCCTGTACCAGTTAAAACCTGACTATCGGGCCTCAACCACAAAACATTTATTATGATGTTATCATCGAGTACTGTACTCGAGTACAGTACAATGCTGGGCTCTAGGTGGCTGGCTATTTTCTCTATCCCGGAGGCTTTCGAAAAACCCGAGTGCTACCACACTGCTGAGTCCAATGCGATGCCGGTACCGTAGTCTGCCGGCATACCATTAAGGTTAGTTAGCATGGTCTTACCTTCCGAGTAACTGTGCTCGAGTAACGCATGTAACGTACGGCATCTTAAACCATAAGAAGGGCAACTCTAGGAGGGAGCAGAGAGCTTCTGAGCTATGATATCATACCCTTACCGAGATCGTGCTGTGAAGCTGCCGTGCTGGTACTAGTACTTCTCTTCTGGGCCGCCCTGGGGCCTGAGGCGAGCGCCAGGACTCCCATAAGGTCGTCTTGGCATTAAGAAATTACTGGTGGAGAACACGCTCGCATGTCCTACTAAGCAACGCGTCCCCTCAGGTGCTTTACCTAGGAGAGAGTTTCCCCCCCACCATCCCTTCCCCCACCATACAACTTCCTCTCCAAGAGAGACAAGGGACACTCCCGACAAAGCTTGGAAAAATGTCGGATCTTTTACGATCTGCCTGGTTAGCAGGAAGTGTGTGCAAATCTTTAACCGGATGGCGGACGAAGAAGGGATCTGCCCAGCCACCGCAAGAGTACAGCATTTCTCCTGACGGAGACCTATTATTGCGGGGTACGAAAGAGGGCGTTTTGCAGTTAACCAAGGTAAGTGCCCGAGCTTTTGTGCCCTTGATTGGCCCTCTCCCTTTTTGCCCTGCACGGCGTCTAAACTGTGCTTAGTTCTTAACCTATGAGGATCCTCTTACTGCACAATTGTCGGACAAGTACTTTCATATCAATTGCGAGTTTACCCCTACTTGCCGGTCACGGTTTGAAGCGGAGCATGGAAAAGATCTCTTAAAGATCAAAGGGGCTTTGATCCAACTACTGGAGTATGAAATACGATTTGTTGGCTCTGACGGAGCTCTTTCTGAGAAAGGCATTACCTTTGGGGGACAGTTGGCGACTAAGGGGGCTCGCACAAGTGGAACTCGCAAATCGCTTACCGGATCCTCAAAGCACAACCCTCCGCGAATACCGATACCTGTCTTTATGGTCCAAAAATTTGTGCTGCTTGCATGCGAGGGTGAGAGAACATGGGGAACTCCGAAGACCATAACGGCTAATGCCAAACTCGAGGCTTTGCTGGCCGAACTCCCAAGGAGGAAGATTTCGGTCATAGGTGGGAACGGTGATAGAGATAAGGAATCACGCCAGTTGGCTCAGCAAGTTCCGGTCACGGCGACAACGAAGGGTCGTAGGGAAGTTGCCGGAGACCAAGGCGACGAAGATGACGACGATGAGGATGAGGATTCACAACCATTTGCGACTCAGGCTCCGAATAAGTTTTCTTATTTTGACGATCTTGATTTTGAAACAAAGTCCCAATTCCGGGCGGGAGCTCCAGCCAGTTCAGGGCTAAGTGATTCTTTACCATCCTCTCTTCGTGTGCCACAGAAGAACTCTCGCCCTTTAAAGCGCAAGGAGGTGAGCTTTGAAGTTCCACCACTCGAAAAGTCTGCCATCCAACCTAAGGTTCAACGTATGGCAAAGCTACGGAAGAACCACAATAGCGACGCATTTGGTTATAAGAGTACGAACGACTCGCTTATGTTGCATTCGGGTTGGCAGGGTATGGTAGAGGTTACGGAGGAGGATTCAACTGTTCCTGAGGACCAGGAAATGGAGCTTGAAAAGGAAACGGGTAAGTGTGCTGTCACTGCGATTCGTTGGGTTTCAATCTTTAGTTTGTAATGCATGACTTGCTTTTGCATTTGCTAACGATTATTATAGCATGGTATCCCCCTCAACCTAATGTTGGAAATCCTCGCAACTCTGCCTATAATATACGAAAGGAACAATTTATCTTGGAGAAGCATCGGCCCGGTAGCGTTTATTTCGGGAAACATACTGCTAGAAAGACATGCCTAACTCAGCAAAAGTCTTCTCCCGATCTGGCTGAATCGGATGATGTGGAGAGTGGTGTTTCTTGGCCTTCAAGCCCAGAATATCAAGATCCTAGATTTGTAGGTCGCCATGTTACTAGGACACCACCCCACAGTAGCATGACGTCCCCTGTGCGGAGCCTGGGCCCCTCGGCGGGCCAAGCGCCTAAAGGTAGAAGTAGCGGTTCTGCTCTTAAAATACCAGTAGGGTCGGGGGATAGCCCCGCCCTGCCGAAGAATGGAGGCTCCCAGCAGCTCGCCTCAGATAAAAAGTCCAGCAAACGTGGAAAGACTTCTGGCAGTAGCCTAGCCTCAAGCAAGCGTGACTCCCCTAGTTTTCGTGGTGGACCGTCAAAGCGCGTAACCCGTGGTGCCAATGGTATCAGTAAGAGGGTATTGCCTGATCCTACAAACTCGGTAATGTTTTCGTGGTTATTTGACATTCGCATGCTAATACTTTTTAGGTGTTTAAACGGCCAAGAAAACGCCCCAATCTGAAAAAACTCAGTTATGACTCCGCCGACGATTTTGAGGATCTTGAGGAGGTTGACTGTTCTGATCAGTCTAGTGGATCTCGGGCTCGGGAGTTTAGTGTTGAACCTCCTGTCCCTGTCATAGACCCTTATGGCCGCACGCGGGTTGCGAAATACGGTATTTTGGGCGCGCAGCAGGTTGAAATTTGGGATAGAAGCAGAAAGTTGGCGAAGAAACCTGATGCTAGTAGTGGTCCTGTTGACGAAGATGATATTTTTAGTGACACTTCGTTTCCGGACCCGGATATCTTGGAAGATCTGGGAACTTTTAAGCCTAACGGTGAAAATGGTACGGAACACGGGTTCTCCGAATTCGTGGATAATCATCCTCACGAGGAGGACCCGCACTCTACCTCCTGCGATGTTCCTCCATCGCTAGAGTCTAACCCAATGGAGTCACTTCTCTTATCAAATCATGACGGTGATACTATCGGAGGAAAACCTGCTGGCCGCAACTTTGGAGGGGGTTCTGAATCCTTTGAGGCCCCATTGGAAACGGGGCACAATAGGGAACCGAGTATGAGCGACGATGAGAATGGTATACCCCAACAGCCACCCTTGCTCTCTTCTCAAACTGCTTTCGCAATAGCTTCATCTGCTGCAAAGCAGGGGGATGGCCGGAAGGAAGCCGTGCTGGGCCGAGAATTGCCAACTAATCCTACCAAGCCCTCTGATGGTAGTCGAGAGCTGGATAAGGGGAAAGGTCTCTCAAGATTGGAGGATGCTCCGCGAAACGGCTCCGGATTAGCTGCCGGCAAGCAGGTATCTTTGGATGCGGAGGTATGCAGTCCACAAATTAAACAATCCAAACCTGACTTAAAGGAGATGTATCGCTCGTCCTCCCCTATACCTGCCGCTACCATTCAGGTGAAAGAGACACCGTACCGTGGAGACGGTCGACCTTTCTTGCCTTGGGAGCGTGTGGTGTATATGAACGATGATTCTGACCAGGAAGGCATACCTGGCACAGAAGGCCCACTTAGTACTGTTCAGGTGCCGGATTCGTCCCAGGACCAGCTATTGCGGGAAAATCAAGAGTATCGGGCAAACCTCGAAGTCCAAGTTCCTGCATCTTCTGATGGGGTCCAGATGCAGAAAAGGCAAACACCCGCAACCCTTTCGAAGCTTGAGGAAAGAATTCCATCTAGTAGCGATGAAATTCGTCGCTCAAAGGGGGTGGATATCCTCAAAACATTAGAGAAGCCTGGGAAGGTGCTTAACGACTCGCCGATCAGCACACAATCAAAAAAACACATAGCACCCCCCTTCTCTCCTACTACCAATACAGATAAAGGGCCCAAGATCTCGTTATCGATTTCGGTCCCCCGAGTCCTGTCTTCGGAACTAACAAATCCCGAGCCCTCGGCATCTGTCAGGACTAAAGCAGCTAGTATTATTGACATTTCTTCAGACGAAGAGGTTCCAGCCCCTACGCCACCAAAGCCCGTCAACCTGCGGGAATATCTTAGAGCGAACCGAGCCATCAGAGACGGGATCCTGGTGAACAAGGAACAGCTAAAGCCTGAAATGTATGCAGGCATTCGTTTACGTTCGCTTCGTATCCCTGGTCAAGAGGATAAAACGGAGGCAGAAAAGCAGTCAGAGGATGAGAAGAGAAAGAAGTATTTTGGGACCAACCAAGCGAGACCTTGGAATGACCCTTGGAAGTCTGTTGGCGAATTAGCTCGTCTCGAGAAAGACAAGTTAGAGAAGGAGGCGAAACTTAGGGAAGATTCTCCCCCTAAACCTTCAGCAAAACCAAGGAAGACTCCTGCCGCTGAAGGCTGGTTCCGCGATCCAGATACTCCTGTTAAGGTTTTTCTGAGAAAGTTCAAGAAGTTGAAACAAGTCGAGAACGATGCCGCGGGAATTGGCGCCGAAGAGACTCATGTCAACAAATGAAGTAGAGTCCTCTATCGTCGGGCCCAAGCACTCTCACCTTACCGCCTCCGATGAGGGCATAAAAGATGATTTTTTATTTTATTTGTTTTTACCGAACTTTCCTATACCATCTCCTCAAGTGGTTATGTATCTAGTCATAGAGGGGAATGGAAGCACTCGAGCCGGGGGAGAAAGGGGGTTTTTTTTTTCGTGGCGTTAGGAGAATCTGTGGGTTTACTTTAGTTTTTATTTTAATTTCACATTACCCACCCCTATCATACTACTTATTACAATTTTTTTTTCTTGTTCATAGTGGCGATCTGCCTTAGCTTTTTCTCTTGCGTTTTTCTTTACCTTTTTTTGCCACTTGCTGATGTCATTATAGTCATGTGTATTATGGTCGGCGATATTGTACACATTCTGATATTGGGGATAAAGGGTTTTCTGTGAGATATTTGTGGTAGGTTCTTTACTGGCATTGAGATAGAGTTGTGTATGTATGATACTTATGATACGGCTTCGATTGTATCTTTTACAAATGGGAAGGCCTACTCACCGCTCCCGGCGTTGATCACAGAGTGCAATATGCTGCAAAGAGATTTCTAGGGTTTCTCCCTGAGCCAAGTGAAGGGTGGTAATATTCGCCTTGAGAATAAGGAAAACGGTTAAGGTCTCAAATGCCACTAGCTTTTTTTTCTTCAGAAAAAATCACTTCAAACCCCATGGCATGAACTGAAAACAACAGATCTGGTTCTGCCTTTCTTACACAGTAGGGGGGGGACAGAAGAAGAAGGTACACGATGGATAAATCACTCGTTTTGAGATCGGAAGCTGTGGGCTACTATTGATTCAATGCTTAGTGTTTTAAGGAAAACCCCCGACAGTGGGAGAAAGAGAAAAGATCCAAAGAAAGAAAAGAAATCCAGCTTAAAGTGGAATCTAGCCTGTCATGGTTGCCCGAATAATTATGTAATGGTAAACTGCAGTGATGTTGAATCCTGCCTCGGGATTTAGCTGTGTTGCTCTCTTGTGAAAAAATAAATAAATATGAGTTGGAAAAAAATAAGTAGAGGATTCCCTCTTTAACTTATGTGGGTTCTGCCAGCTATCCTACGCAATCCCTCAATCAGATTTCGATCAAGCAAATGGTTCCGTCATGAACTATCATTCGCTCTGCCCGGGAAGGAGGGGTGGAAGGTCACCAATGGGGCTAATTGGAGTGAGTTAGATTTTATGCCTGATAATACGTACTTGTATAGCTACAGCTACAGCAGATCTGTTGTAATGGATATGGTAGGAATTGATAATGTTAAATTTTGGGGTTTTCGATACTGGGGATTGTGCTGGTTGCTCGCCATATTGAGATGCCTGTTGCCGGGAGGCTGCAAGGGGGGTCTGGGGAAGAATGTGTACTGCACTGTACGGTGCAGGTTGGTGAGGTGCAGCGGAGGCAGTTGGTTGCTATAATGGTGGGATAGGGGTACAGTACTGACAGGGAATTTGGTTCCTCAATTGCACCGGATATTTAGTGATGCAGAGCAGAGCTGGTCGCGACTCCGCTGCCTGTTGTATGATAAATGGAATATAACCGGTTTTTGATTTTCCTTCTCGCACGACTCTGATGCTTTCTGTTGTTGTCATATAATGCTTGCTTATCTCTGATCTTTGCTGTGGTTTTCTTCACTGTCTGGATTGTGGGATTGTGGATTGGTTGTGATGGAGTTGGGGATATGAGATTCGTTACGGTCTATTCTTGTACTCGAGTACAGCTGATCTGCCATTGCATTTGAGGGTGGGATTACGTTTTGGGGATTTTTTTGGGAGGTAAGGGCATTTGGGACGTGGACTCTTTCATGCTGAGTCCCATGAGTGGTTCCTGTCATTCGGACTTAAAACACTTATGTATAACTTAGGTAACTAGTAGGCTAGTAGAATAGGGTTTGGAAGTGTTGCAGAATAACTTGACTCTTTTTTTTTTTCTCCTTAATTTTTGTCGGCTTGGATTTATATGTTGATACTGGCCACTGACTTTTTGTGTTCATGCTTTCTCGCCGGAAGAGTTGGCGTGTACTGTACGATGCAACAATGTGTCATGGTGCTTAGTAGAGGCGGTTCCTAGGAAGTACAGAAATAGACAAAAGGGAATGGGTATGTGACCGCCCCCACCACTCGCTGAACCCGGGGTCGCATCATTTACTACTGAATTCTTCTTACCTATGATGCCAGCACTTTCTTTTGATTAGTATTACCAGTACAGAGCGCCATTTACTTAGTACCAGAATCCTAATGTTTTAGCACAACCGTCAGGGGAGATGCTCTCGTACAGGTAAGGGCAGTTAACTAGCAGAATAATCCCTGTTTCGTAGGAAAATATCTCCAGATAGCAATTCTTGGCCATAATAAAATTTTAGTGCGCTTACTTAGACTGAGGTTAGAGATGGGATTCGAGGGTAGGGCAACAAGGTGCTTTCGAAGGTTCTGGGAATGCTCAGTCGTGGGAAAACATGACTGACTCTAGCGCATTCGAGGAAGTAGGGCTGCAGATTAGGAGAGCGCCTTGCCGTGATTTGACTGGAATGAATATCGTACGGTGTCAAATTCTGGTTGTCTCGGAGAGTAAGAGCGGCGAATTTGAGGACCCGTGATCGTATAAGTTACCTATGAGCTGTTATGATACAAGTACCTATCAAAGATTCACGGTTTGGTAGTGAAAACTTGCGGGTTGGTGTCACCGAGTGCTGTACGAGTAGAGTTCACATAGGGCACTGTTTAAGCGACTCGCCCACAGGGGATAAGGTTCTGATGCATTGGGTTCTGATAAGAGTTCTCGTGCTTAACTTAGTAAACTAATAAACGAGTTTCTTCCCTTTTTGCTGTAGATTTCTGTGGCCTAACAGTCCAGATTCCATTGCTTCAAAAGACCCTAAGCGACTTTCAAATATGGCGGGACAATTAAAAAATAGCACCAGTAGCAGTTTGGTGGGGGGCTTATCACATGCGATGAGAAATATGCTCAGAAATACATACTCGAGTAGAGTTAAATGCCGCCAGCTTCAATGGTCACTTGGCGTCTTTTGAGGTGATGGGTAACTTAGCCCACAGCGGGATCCCGCAGTTTGAGATCATCGTCATCGCATAAAAAATATACAAGTACCCGTACCGGTAGTTGGTTATACGATATAGGCGAAAAGCGACTTAATCCTAAGCAGCGTAGAGCACGCATCCGGCAATCGGATACCTATCATACAGTAAGTATGGTACCGAAGGGGGAAAAAGCTTATGCCGACGACAGACCCTAAAATGTCTGGGACAAGAAAAAAGAAAAAAAACTACACCCTGCTAAAACTCACCTGCTCATTGCCAATCTCACAGCATCTACCCCACCTTCTCATTTACGCATTGAATCAATGGCTGCCGCAGCTCGAACTCTAAGAATTGGTGCCATTCCCTTCCTGTTTTTTCTCTGAAGAAAGTGATTTGATTGCTAAATTTTCGTCTTAGGTCTCATTCCCGGCGACGGAATTGGCAGAGAGGTTATTCCTGTAAGAGCTCTTGCTGCAATTTACTCTTTTCTTTTCTTTTCTTTTCCCCTCAACGAGTGCTAAGAGCTTACAAAATAGGCTGGCCGTCAAATCCTCGAGGCTCTACCTAGCGCCTTCAACCTTAAGTTTTCATTTATAGATTTGGAGGCTGGATTCGAGACTTTTCAGAAGACCGGGAAGGCCTTGCCGGATAAGACTGTTGAGGTTTTAAAGAGTGATTGCGATGGTGCGCTTTTTGGTGCTGTTAGGTATGATGTTTCGGAGAATCGTCCGAGATCAATTGGCTTCCGGGCTCAACACTTTTCATTAGCTCTCCGACTACGAAGGTTGAAGGCTACTCATCGCCAATCGTAGCGTTGAGGAAGAAACTGGATTTGTACGCCAATGTTCGCCCGGTAAAGTCGGTTAAAGGGGCAGCTATTCCAGTAGACTTGGTCATTGTGAGAGAGAATACTGAAGACCTTGTATGTTACCGTGCGTTCGTCAAGTTTTCAGAGGGAACTACTGACATCTCTAAGTACGTGAAAGAAGAGAAAACCTACACCGCAAAAGATGGTACTAAAGTCGCTGAGGCCATCAAGAGAATCAGCGCCAGAGCTTCGCAGCGTATTGGCAAGATCGCTTTTGAAATTGCGCTTAAGCGTGCTTCAATTCGTGGTCCGAATTCTGCGGTTTCACCACTCGTGACTATCACTCACAAATCAAACGTTTTGTCACAAACTGATGGCCTGTTCCGTGAGACCGTTCGCGCGGTATTCAAGGAAAACCCATCATACTCCTCAGTTCGCTGCGAAGAGCAGATAGTCGACTCCATGGTCTACAAACTTTTCCGAGAACCATCTTACTTTGACGTTGTTGTTGCGCCAAACCTTTATGGTGACATCTTGTCTGATGGTGCTGCAGCTTTGGTCGGATCCTTGGGCTTGGTCCCTTCTGCTAATGTCGGTGATGGGTTTGCTATCGGCGAACCTTGCCATGGTTCTGCTCCAGATATCATGGGTAAGGGTATCGCCAACCCCATTGCTACAATCCGCAGCGTGGGATTGATGTTGGAGTTTATGGGTGAGACCGAGGCTGCTGGAAAGATCTATAAGGCTGTCGACGGTAGTCTTGTAGAAGGAGAGTGTTTGAGCCCCGATTTGGGAGGTAATGCTAAGACTCAGGAGGTGGTTGAGGATATCTTGAAGAGGTTGTAGGACTATTCTTTCTATTGTATCTTTACCTACTGTCGGGAGCTGTGATTTGCAAAGTTCCATGACCTCTGCAATTTAGACACCAGCAATAAAAGGTTTTGCGATGGAAATATTCAGTAGAAAAGGTTCATGCTAATTGAGAACATATCGCATAATGATATTATACCTTACATAAAAACTTCACAATTTCGACCTTCTTAGGGCCTGTTCGGTTGGAACGGTTCCGCTCCGTTCGGCGACCGTTTCCATAGTAAAAAGAGGGTTCTTTCCGTTTTGAAACGGAAGGAAACCGACCATTTGTATGGGGGAACGGAACGGAACTGTTCCAACCGAACAGGCCCTTAGCATTGGTATCGTAGTTTGAGTCTAGAATTAGATAAATTATCATGAAGATCATTCCTAACCCTAACCCTGCTTACAAAAAAAAAATTGCCTTGAAATTAAATTGCAATTGCCCCGCGACACGTCTTCCTGAACCACGCCTAGCAAATGTTCCCACACGCCAACGGAATTTGAGGGCCGCTCCGCAGAACTTCATTTCCTTGGGACGAGACTCCTGCCAATACCTTTTCTTTACACTTGTAGCCTTAGCTGGACTACTCGTTTCACGATGCCTCAGCTATCACGGTATTATTCCGTGATTGTTCCAGTCGCCATCATCGCCGCCTCTCTTATCACTTACCAAATCTACCTATCGACTAGAACTCCTAGTATCAAAAGGCTAAAACGATCTAACGCTCGGAGAGTCTCTCGCAGAAATCCTCGCCGGTTTGGCTCAGTCAATGGTTTTAATAGCGGCGAGGTTGGTGGAATCGATTCTGAAGGAAATACTCTCTCGGATGAACGCCTGCGAGAGGTGTTGGACCAAGAAACCATCGATATCCCCGACTCTATGGCCGATACATTGGTTGAGGCTGCCGTAGCTGCCCGGGAGGCTCGAGGGGCTGGCGGGGGTATGGGACCGGATGATCTCAGCGAGTATAGCTACGCTCCGGAGCCTAAGGAGAACCAGAACCTACTAAACTTGCTATACCTTATCGCCGAGGAGCAATCCAAGAGGGATTCATACGTCCATCGAGGAGTTACTTGTAATGCATGTAATTGCTTACCTATTAGGGGCATTAGGTATCGTTGCGCAAACTGTATCGATTTTGACCTTTGCGAGACTTGCGAGGCCTTGGATTCACATCCGAAAACACATCTGTTCTACAAAGTCAGGATACCAGCTCCATTTCTTGGTAACCCGAGACAAGCACAGACCCCATGGTACCCAGGGAAGACTGGTTTAATGTCACCAGGGCTTCCCGCCGATGTAATCAGGAAGTTTGGGTCTGAAACAGGATGTAAGACGCTCCGGTATCTGTCCAGGACACAAACTAACTCGGAGTATGCGAATAGTTGAGCCACCAGAGGTCGAAGCTCTTTATGAGCAATTCAAGTGTCTCGCAGCTTCAGAATATGTTTCGGATCCTCTCAATCTCGGTGGTGCTATTTCTAGGCAAACATTTGACAAGTGCTTTGTCCCGAACACTCATGTACGCCCTCCACCTCCTAACCTCATCTACGACCGAATGTTCGCTTTCTACGATACCAACAACGACGGCTTGATTGGTTTCGAGGAGTTTGTTCGCGGGTTGTCTACTTTGAACCACAAAAACCGTGCTGGTGAGAGGTTACGTCGAGTCTTTAACGGATATGATTTAGATGGAGATGGCTATGTGGACCGTAAAGATTTCTTAAGAATTTTCCGTGCTTTCTACGCTCTTTCGAAAGACCTTGTTAAGGACATGGTCGCGAGTATGGAGGACGATCATCTAGAGGCTAATCAAGCATCCAATGTACTGGTTGGTAGTCAACCCATTAGTGCTGCGTTTGCTGGAAATATTCCTCCCGGAGCAGAAAGGTTCGGAAAGAATAATGGCTTTGAGGAGGGTGAAGATGAAGATGTAGACCGAGTTGTTCTCCCAAGTGGGGATGATAGAGCTTATGGTCCAGGGCCTTCCGAGGTTCCGACTAAGCGCGAACAATGTGCGTTCTGCTGAACACCCTGGCGGCAGATTATCCCTTATACTAGTGGCGCGCAATGCTAATAATAATTTTCACTAAAGATCTACTCAGTATTTCGGCGGATGCCGCACCTGTTGTACAAGCCCGTCGCCGTGAAGAAGAGCGCCGTCGTGCCTTTTTCGATATATCGTCCTCCCCCCCTGAATCTTCCGCCTCCGCAAGCTCTAGTCACCAAATACCAGACCCTGAAAAAGATGTGGGATCAGAGATTCTCTACCAGATCACACAGCAAGGCTTAAACGAGCTACTTGATCTGCTCTTTGTTGCAAAGGAACAATTGGCTATTCAAGCCAGAGAAGAGCAAGACGAAGATTCCCCAGCGAAGAAGGAGGTGGAAGCGAGAGGCGGAGAAGGAAAATTAAGCTTCGAGGAATTCGAGAAAATTATGAAAGCGAAGCGGGGCGTGGATCTTGGCTTTGTGGGTACCTGGATCGACATGGCTAATTTTTAATGGGGTTTAAAGCCGCACACCTAGCTTTTTTTATCGGGAGCTGAATGGTTATTCATTTTCTTTGTATGGGCAAGGCGAACGGTTAGGCGATTTTACAACATGTAATTTTACGGATTACTTCTTTGACATTTCTGTATAGTACCGGTAGTTTTTCCTAATCTCCTAGGGCGTATATGCTGTTGCTTTCTCCGGATTGTATTTTAAATAGTACTCGAGTATGGTGCTGGTGGGGGAACCTGCCGTTATGGCGACTAGCGTTGGCGGATATTTCAGCCTGCCGAACACCTAGCAATGGAGATTCCTGAAATTCCTTCTGTAAAAATTTCCCCGTTGGCCGCTGAAACCTATTTATGGAGCGATTTTCTTCTCAATATTATGGCTGGTGTTGTAGGGGCTTTCAAAATTTGAATGGCAATGGGAGATAGAGTGCCTAGTACCGGTATGGGGGAGTACTCGAGTAAGTATCATACCGTATCCTGCAGAAAAGCGGGCCAGTGTGCTTCCTGACTACCCGTAAGCATAGCACGTCAACACACTATGATTGGCTCTCGGTTTCACTGGTAAGCTGCCAAGGCCATAGACTAAGACTAGCGTGTTACAACATTTTCATCAACTGCACTCCAGAACCTAACAGCATCTTCAGCTCTGATGGCCAAGTTGGTAAGGCGCGTCACTAGTACCTCAACACAAGGGAGCTAATGACGAGATCAACGGTTCAAATCCGTTTCAGAGCATCAATTTTTTTTCTTTCTTTCTTTCTGCTATTGGGGGGGGGGTTTTGCTTCCTTGCTTTTTATGGCTTTGGTTATGTGTGGGGTTTTGTATGTATGTAGGGGGTTCACCGAGGTGTTTTTGGATAGACGGCTTGGTGTGTTGGTGTAGAGCTGGGGTGTGGGGTTCTAGCTTGGGCTTGGGATTGTGCTGTGCGGTACTCACGAATGATCACTCGCCTGGTGGGGGTTTGGATCGTGGATAACAGTAGCATTTAGTATTGATATATCGACTGCTAGATTTAGGACTTAGCGGTGTTCTTGTGCACGATGCTCTGTTCTTGTCTCGGGTATCATGGGTATGGTAAGCTAACTTATGGAGCGAGTTCCTATTCTATTTTCGGACTCTTAGGATGTCTGTTCTGTTGAGCTGCTAATACACACAGAAAAGCTCCTGCGATACTTTCCGATTGGCCGGAGCTTACAATACCCGCGAGGAAGAAGTGTGAGCGGGGGGGGGGGAGTGGGGAGTAGATTTAACGGTGAACGCATAAAGTGTTAATTGTGGTGTTGGAAGAAATGAAAAAGTGAAAAGAAAAGGAAAGATGGCGGAGGAGCATATAACGCTTTGATTTTTTTAGTATATTACTAATAAGAAAGGGTTGTCTCACGATAAAAATACCAGTAGGTGAGTAACGAAGGATAAGCAGCAGCAGAAAAGAAAAAAAAAGAAATTGGGGAGTTGGAGAAAAGAGAAAATATCAACTAGATTCTGCGGATCACGCGCTATAAACTCTTCCCAGTTAATCGCAGCGGTACACTCGCTCTCATGTGTGCAGTATCTGTGTCTATATTATCTAATTATATAAAGCTACCATCCACCCGTCATGATAAAACACGGATGCTGTCTAAGTTGCGCAATAATATAAAGCATATACAGTACAAGGTTGATCGTTAACAGAGATGGAATAATTTAATCTAAGGGGTGCGAGGAATAAAGGACGAATGAAAAGGCAGTATATATACAGAGAGGGGGGGGGGGGGTAGGGGAAAGCACT
>Ga0307507_10001707_pt1 | contig 48513 bp, 10 predicted proteins | sample 7_EM_MG_FD_207223 | JGI IMG/M metagenome (GOLD analysis project Ga0307507, IMG submission 207223) | Populus trichocarpa ectomycorrhiza microbial communities from riparian zone in the Pacific Northwest, United States - 7_EM | ecosystem: Host-associated > Plants > Roots > Unclassified | place...
TCTCTCCTACACACCCCCCCCCCCCCCCCCCCCCCCCCCCCCCCCCCGCGGGGGGGCGGGGGGGGGGCGAGGTATAGTATATATGGCAATAGTTAAACAAAAGATAGCATATAGGGGATGGCTAAGATATGGGAAATAACAATAATATAGTAATTAATTAGCAAGGCCTAGCTGGGACGTAGTAAACCCTAGCTTAAATAAGCTAGAGAAGAAAGCAGTAGTTCCTAAGGAGTTTAAACATCTAAGAAGAATAGGACGTAGTTATAGGCCTATAGGGCCGCTGCTATGGACGGATATAGCAAATTAAGGTTTTTTATCCTACTAAGGTAGCTTATAGGGTTTTTCTTCCCCTAACTATAGGGTTTTCTTCCTATAAATTATAAGTTTTCCCCCTATAACGGAGTAGTCTGTATGGGCCAGATAGGATCCGTATTAGACGTTAATTAAAGAGTTATTATTATTTAACTAAGCTAATAGCAATTTTTTATCCCTAGGATAGAAAATCCTAATTAGTCTATTTAGGGCTTATTTAAATTTAGTAGACTATTAAAAATATTTTAGGGGATTGCTTATATAGGTAGGTTACTAGTACCTTATAGGTAGGTTATAGGTTATTTATATATATACCTATTAAATCTACTACTAACCCTATTAAGAAAACGGGAAGTAGTATAAGAAATTTAGTTTTGCTAAAAGTGTTTTTAGGGCCTAGGGCTAGCTTTTAGCTATATTAGCTAACCCCCTAGAGCCTAAGGCCAGCTTTTCGCTATATTAGCTAACCCCCTAGAGCTTAGGGCTAGCTTTCCGCTATATTAGCTAAGCCCTAGAGCTATACGCTAGTATTATACTAGCTTACAGCTATAAAATAAATATTATTAGTATTATTGTATTTATTGCTATTAGGGTATTAAAATCCTAAAGGCCTCCTAGTAGGCTCCTAGTAGGCTTTCTAGTAGACTCCTAGCAGGACTTTAATTTTCCCAATTATATAAATCGTCCTAAGTACTATTAGGTCCCTACTATATTCCCAACAGCCTCTATACGTGCCTTTATATCTCCCTTATACACCTAAATGCCACCTTTACCCTTTCTTCCTTATATCCTCCCTATTTAGGAAGGCACTAAAATAGTAGCTAGAGGACTATAACTAGAACTAAACAACTATCGCTAGAACCAGACAACTATTATAGAACTAGACGACCGTCGCTAGAACTAAATAACCGTTACTAGATCTAGACGGCCGTTACTAGAACTAGATAACAACTATTTAAATAACTAGCCAGCAAATACCACAAATAATTTAATTAATTAATCGATTGAATTAAACTAGAGCTTTAATATTGGCTAGTTACTAAGTCAAATCAAGGCCTCCTAGGAGGCACCCTAGATAACTACCGTTTAAATATATAGCTAGCAAACGGCTATAGAGAACGATTTAAATCAATTAGAGCCTTTAATTAGGCCAACTCCTCCCCTAAACTAAACTAGATACTAATATAGGCAGGTAGGCAGGCAGGTAGGTAGGTAGATAGGCAGGCAGGCAGGTAGGTAGGTAGGTAGGTAGGTAGATAGGTAGACAGGTAAATAGGTAGGTAGGTAGGTAGGTAGGTAGGAGAGGACCATTACTAAAACCAGACCACCATTGCTAGAGCCAGACAATAATCGTTTAAACAACCAGCTAGCGAACACCACAATCAATTTAATTGATCGATTGAATTGAACTAGAGCTTTAATATTATTCTATTACTAAATCAAATTAAATCAAGGCCTTTTAGGGAGGCACCCTAGACAACTACTATTTAAATATATAGCTAGCGAACGCCTAGAGAGAACGATTTAAATTAATATAATTAATCGCAATCAAATTAAGCAGAGCCTTTAATTGGGCTAACCTCTCCCCTAAATTACAGATATAGACAGGTAGGCATTTACCTTAAAGCTCAGACCAGAGAATTAATTAGTAGACATATATATATCTATAGGCAGATATTGCTAACCTTTTTTATTAAAAAGTTAATTCTATAGTATGCGAGGCCTAGCTTATCCTTAGTCAGCTAGGAAATTACATATTTAGCTAGCCACCTAGGTTAGATTTAAGGATCTCTATAGCGCTATAAGCGCCAAGCTGTAAAAATATGCGTATTAGGGACCACCTACTAATTAAGCCGCTAATAGACGCCGACTATATAGTAATTAGGGCCATTAGGGCCTTAAGTATATATAAAAAAGTCCTCCCTATCTAATCCTTAATTGTAGTAGCACGTCTACTATTATACCTACTATATAAGATGGCGCTAACCAACCGCGTAAAGATTAATATCGCTAATAATGCTAAATTACGCGCTAACGCGTAGCATATCCTTGCCTTTATATATACCACTAGGCCTAAGAATATATATTTAATATATAAACTAAAGTAGAGAGAGTTTAAGGTAAGAAGGATATAATGCCCCTATTATGCCCCACAGCTAATACGTTATCTAGCTCTAGGCCTTTTATAAACGGAAGCAGTACTATAACAGCGATACCGTTATAGAGGATAAGCTACTTCTCTTTCTTATTAAGGAGGTTACAGCCCAGCCCTTAAAAAGGAAGAGCTATAAAGCCAATAGTAATATACCCTAAGAGGAGACGCGTCTCTTATGGTGGTTAGTTTATAGCTATATTACCGCTCTAACAGACCTCTATTAGATACAGAAAGCTATAAAAATAAATAGCTACCTATCTCTATAGGAGGACAGCATTAGGGAGTACCTAAAGACGCTATAGTAGAGGGACGCGTAGTATAAAAAAGAGCAGTTCGCTAATAAGGGCAGAGATACTCTCCTTAACAGCTATACTAAGGAGGAGTTTTAGAGTATCTGCCGCAAGCTCTGGACTAGGGGCACCGTTTTATCCCTAGAGTGCTACTTCCATACGCTTATTAATATCCTATTAGGCCACTATATACTTACCCATAGTAGCAACAGACACTCCGCTAAGATCTTAGATCTATTTACCTTTAAGTTTAAGGATAAAGGCCTTACACGCTATATACCCTTAATATTTACTACGCGCGTAGGTAAGCAGAACTAGTATAGCCGTCTTAAGACTATTAGGGCCCTACAGAATAGGAGACTGCTTATTTATATACTTAGCGGGCTAGCCTTCTATCTCCTATTGTTAGATAATCTGTATTCTCTAAGGCGTGGGACACGTGCACGAGTCACGTGCACGGGGCACGTGCATTGTAAATCTCCTCAGAGCCCTAGGGGCCCTAGGTCAATCAACAAAGACATCAATTAACGATCAAGTCAAGATTATCAATCAATCAACCCATTTTATCAATGAGCAGCTCTATCTGAATTATCTAACACCTATACCGCTAGGATCTCAGTACTAAGCTATTTCCGGATTTTAGTAGACGCTTAGTATAGTATAATATATACCTAATTAAGAGCAGTATAAGGGACTATAAGGTAGCCCTTTTATATAACTTGCAGTAAAATTAGGTCGCAAAGGCCTTCTAGTATATTAGCGTCTTCTTAGAGAAAAAGACGCATATTAGGTGGAGTACTAATACTAAGATAGTAGAGCTAAAGGGGGTTAGTAAGGACTAGATTTAACGCGCTAGGAGGTAAAGCCAAAAGCAGATAGTAGGCTATTACTTAAACTCTCTCCTATAAAAGTTTATAAGGTTAATAATAGGGCACCTCTTATAGATGGGCTGCTTTAAAATCTACTATACGGATATTATACCGCCTAATACACTGCTATTAATAATATAGCCTAAACTAGATAAATAGAAGGGCCGTTTTAGCTTATAGCTATACTAGATTAATAACCTTACCGCCGTAGGGGTTATAAGCCTTCTCTTTTACCTCTATAAGGTTATTCTATAGGACTTAATAGCCCTTTATTAGGAAAAAAATTACCAGCATTTTTATAGCATTTAGCGGCATTTAGCAGCTAAATGTGCATTTCGCGTATTGTAATATATAGCGTATAGTATTGACTAAGGAGCGGCATACTACCGCATTTAATAGTAACCAATAACGCGGTGCAGCTAATTGTGTATTTATAGCTACCTAGGTAAGTAGTGCCTTTATTTTATTAAGCTCTTTTTATACTTAATACGTAATTAATATATAATGCCCTTTTCGCGCATTCTGTATATCTTACTTACTTTAAACAATAGATAAGCGTTACTCTTCCCGCGCACTTAATAGTAGCTAGCCAAATAAATAATACTATTTTAGATAATTTAATATAATAACAGTTCTCTTCTACCTGCCTATCTACTAATCTACTTGCCTACCTACCTACCTATTTACTTACCTACCTACCTACCTACCTATCTATCTATCTATTTACCTACCTACCTACCTACCTATCTACCTATCTGCCTGCCTATCTACCCACTACCTACCTACCTGTTTACCTATCTGTCTGTCTATCTATCTATCTACTTACTACCTACCTACCTATCTACCTACCTGTGTTAGTATCTAATTTAATTTAGGAGAGGGGTTGGCCTAATTAAAGGTTCTAATTTAGTAATAGGCCGATATTAAAGCTCTAGTTTAATTTAATCGATTGATTAATTAAATCGTTTATAGTGTTTGCTGGCTAGTTATTTAAACGGTTGTTATCTAGTTCTAGTAACGGTTGTCTAGTTTTAGCAACAGTTATCTAGTTCTAGCGACAGTTATCTAGCTCTAGCAATAGTTATCTAGTTCTAGTAACAGTTGTCTAGTTCTAGCGATGGTCCTTTACTAGCTGCCGTTCTAGTACCTCCCTAGGTAGGGAGGATATAAGGAAGGAAGAAAAGGTAAAAATTAAGGTGGCTATATAGGGGATATACTTGGCAGAGGTATATATAGAGGTGATTGGGAATATAGCGGGGACCTAATGTAGAGCCTTTGTATATAGAGTTTTATATAGGGCCTTATGCAGAGCCTCTATACGTAGAGCTTTATATAGAGCCTTGTGCAGAGCCTCTATATATAGAGCTTTATATAGAGCCTTATGTAGAGCCTTGCGTAGTATTATAGTATAACTGTTAAGGTATGAGGTATAAGATAACTGTATATAATTGATAAACAATATTATATGAAGAGCTATATACAGGAGGTAAGGTAAGATATATATACGCGTACGCATAGGGTTAGTGCTTAGGGGTTAGGTCTATGCTCGTGTTATAATAACGCCGAGTTATAATAACGCGTTAGGTCAGTGCCGTAATATATAGAGCTTTATATAGAGCTTTAGGGGTAGTAATTTTAATATTTATTAATAAAGTATATATAAAATATAAACTACTCTTTCTCAACCGGAGCTCTTGCTGCACCTAGCCTAAAAAGACCAAAACCAACCAAAAAGAACACCAAAAAACACCTAGAGAATCCCCCCAAGATGCCTGCATCGCAGGGGAGGCACATGTCGAACGACGGTGGTTCGCACTCGCGCGTGACCGCCAGAACCACGCCCAGCAATGGCCCTTTATAATAAAAATGGGCGAATACTATACTATAAAGTGGAAATACCTCTATTAAGAAGGCATCTAATAAAATATAAAGCCTATTAGACGCGTCTAGTATCTACAATTATAGAGAAGTAACTGTTAGCTATAATAAACTAATATAGCTAGTAGAATAGCTCCGCTAGTTTAGCGTCCCTTAGGCGCCCCTCTAGCAATCCCTTAATTAAATTCTTTAATGGCTAAGTAAAATTAAAAATAAATAAAACCCCCTTTTACTAGTAAACCGCACCTAGGCCACTATAGCTGTGCTTTTATAGTATAGGGAACCTAACCCCCTTAAGACAATAACTAGGTATATAATTATAATATAACCAAATATAGAAAAAGTAGAGGGGTTTAGGGGATAATTAGAAACAGAAGTTCTTATAAAGATTTATAAGGAAGTCTATAATACCGTTATAGTCTAATACCTAAGGAGTGGAGATATTAGAGTTACCCTAAAGGACTAATAGGCAAAGGAATAAGCTATAAGGGTAGGGGACAGGCTAGGAGAACGTATTAGTATAAAAGTGCTCTATAAAAACTACTTAATTAAAGTCCTAGCGGTTCCTATAAGCCTTAGGGTAGAAAAGGGACGCTAGGCAAATAATACAGCAACTATATAGGAGATAGTAAAATATATAGAACGCCTCATACTAGGACTTAAGATTACCCAAATCTAATGGCTTTAATAGGAAAATGCAATTTAAGTATATAATAAGAACAATAAGAGGATATAAAAGTCGCTAGAGACTTGCTAGGGAGATACTGGTTAAATATATAGCTCCCTTATTATTAGTATATATACACTAGGAATGCAAAAACTTTTTATCTAAAAAGGAATAATTATAAATGGCCTTATATATAATACAAGGCTCTATAACTATAAACTACGCCTAGAATGATACTATTGTTATATATAATAGGGACACACCCAATCCATATACGCAGCACAGGTGTGCTACGGCCACTATATAGGCCCCTATAATATAAGATACTGCTTAAATTAAGACTAAATAAAATGCGTAAACTGTTACCGAAGTATATATAAGGCGTGGGAGAGAGTAGACTATATTAAATACAGGAGACGGAAGGCAAGGGCTTAACAGCTATGGGAATAACTATACACCAGGTTATATAAATAGAAACAATAGGTAATAAGCTAGGGGGACGCAGGTGCCTTCCTAGCGTTCCCTACTTTTAATACTAGGGGGCTAGGCTAGCTATCCTAAGCCTTAATAGGCTAGAAGCAACGCTACGCGATATTACTAGACTAAATAGGGATATAAGGGTTACAGGGGACATAAGGGAGAGGACGCCTTATAGGAAGACCCCTATGGACAGCTATAGTAAGCTTAAGACTAGGATAATTAAAAATTAGACTAAACGCGGTAAATTTAATATTTATAGCTAACCTATAAAGGGTATAAAGCTAACTAGTAAGACTAGGGGAAGAACTAAAGACAATAATAGATTTAAATATAGAAGCGCTAGTAGGAATATAAGACACGGGAATAGAAAGCCCTATATAAAATAAGTAGCGACCAGGGTATAGATATAAGAGATAGAAGTTCTAAAAATCCTAAAGAAAGTGGAAATAGAGAAAGTAAAGAATAAAGGAAAGTTAAATAACCCTTGCTAGGGGTCCGCCACCTATCTATTATACAGTATAACTGTGGCAATATAAACCACCGCCTTATAAGGCCCCTACTAGACAGTCTAGACCTAGAAAAACACTATATCCTTGCTATATAAGAGCTATATTATAATACCTATATATAATTAATATACTGCCCCTAAGAATTCCAGCTCCTATATAAACCAAAAGCAGCCATATATATATACTTTATAATTAGCAAGGCTATTAGCCTATCCTTATAGTTATAGTAAGCAGTTAACCTAAATATTATAGTTATAACAATCTAAATATATAGGGGACTGGTATAAATTATTAATATATATAACCCTAGGGTTAAAGGGGTCCCATAAATAGAGAATATTATATTAGTAATAAGCTTACTAGAAACCAAAAGCATAGAGTCTATCCTATTAGGAGATATAAACCTTTACTACTTGCGGTAGGGGGGTATCTATATTGCTACTAAATAATAGGTAGAATGCCTACTAAGAGCTATAGATATCTAGGGCCTTAAGCTAGCTACTCCCCTAGGAGCAATTATGTGGTAATAAGGCACTGCTAGAAGTATAATTAACCTTATATTTATAGACGATGGCCTATACTAGAGACTTAAAAGGCGCATCCCTAAAGAAGAATAGGTACTTACCTTAAACTATATCCCCATCTAGATACAGCTAGATTTAGATATTAAGGCGTAACTAAATAGTAAAAGATACGTAATAAGGAAGCTTAAGATAGACAGTTTCCTTAATATAGTTAAATAATAACTTTAAGACCTAGAAGAAATCCACCTAATACTAAATAAGTAAGGCTTATTAGCTACCCCTAAGAAAATTAATTAAAGACTAGAAAGGATCTAGGCAGTAATTAAAAATAGGCTAGAAGAGTATTGCCTAGTCTTAAAACTAGGCCCCTATACGCGATACGCATAGTCCGTATAATACGCGGTTCTTATAGCTAGCCAACAACAAGCAAGAAGGAAATGTATAAGCAGCTATAACCCTAAAGACAAGAGATAATATAAAGATATAAGAAACCAGCTAAAGAATACCCTAAAAAAAGAAGTAAGAAATAACTAGAGACAGTTTATAAATAAACATACTACTAACCTAAGCATCCCCTATAATAAGGGCCTTTAGACCATAGCAAGATAGGTAAAGAAAAAGGTGGGATACCTAGTAGAAGATCTATACCTACTACCCCTATAAAGAGCAGGCGAACTATAGGCCACAAGCAATAATAATAAGAAGGTAAAGATCCTTATAGAAAGATTTTCCCCCTAACCGGCTCTAGTAGATCTTAGTAATATTACTAGTAAAATACCAGTAACTCGCCTAAGGGTTAATAGCGATATAATAACTAAAGAAATAGCTAGAACTATTAGTCGCCCTTTAAATAATATAGTACTAGAACTAGATAGGATTCTAAATAAAGCTTTAAAGACCTATAGTCTACTTATAGCACCTTAGCTTGCAGATATAGCTAGAGTATACTTTATAATAGGCTACTACCCATGACTTGGAAGATCTATAACGATAGTTATCTTATAAAAAGAAGGTAAAGCAGACTACTTAATCCTAAAAAGCTACTGCCCTATTGCCTTAAAAAACACCCTAAGCAAGATCTTAGAAAAGGTTATAGCGGACTATATAGTAGACACGGTAGAGGAACACGCCCTACTACTATAAAGCTAAATAGGGGTAAGAAAGAATTGCTTAATACTATTAGCACTTACACTACTCGCTGCTACTATTAAAACTGTATAGGCTATGCGCAAGGACTTTATAGTATTAATACTTAGCCTAGATATTAGTGGCGCCTATAATAATATACCCTATAAGCGCCTCCTATATATCCTTAAGGCAAAGGGCTTCCTAGAATAGATTATATAATTTATTTAAGGGTTTATAGGCTAAAAAAAGATATTACTAGTCTTTAGCGGATACCAGAGCCCCCCCATTATAGTTATAATAGGTATACTATAAGGATTACCTCTTTTACCTATACTCTTCCTTTTCTTTATAAGCAACTTACTTAATACCTTTAAGAAAGGGGCGACTTAGGGGATAGGCTTTATTAACAATATAAACCTAATTATATATAGGCTAATAGCCGCAGAGAACTGCAGAATACTAAAGAAAGCCTATAATACCTATATAGAATAGGCAAGACGATATAGAGTCTAATTCTTACTAAAGAAATACCAGCTAATCTATTTTATAAAAAAACGTAACTAATCTATAAATCTTTAGTATATAATCTATATCTAAGGCTTTAGGGGTTAACCAGTTTAGGGCCTAAGGGTATTAGGAGTATAGGTAGATAGTAAGCTCTAGTAGAGCGTATATATGGTGCAAGCGGCCTATAAGGGCTAAGCATAGTATATTATATTATCTAGGATTGTTAATTCTATATAGGGTCCATACTTCTAAAGGTTACGCCTATTATATACAGCAGTTGTCCGGCCAACTATAACATATAGATCCAGTATTTGGGCTATTAGAGAAACTAAAAAGGGCCCCCCTAAATTACTCCTTAAACCACTCTAAAAGGTCTAAATAGCCTGCCTCTAGAGTATAATAGGCGGGTATAAGCAAACGGCCATAGCGTTACTTAAGAAGGAAGCCAATATTCCCCCCCTATAACTATATATTAAAGCCGCTGTAATATAAAGGGCGTAAAGTAAACGTAACTCTAATATTATAAAGTATATTAAGACACGCCTAAATAAACTATAGAGGGACCCTAGGGCGCCTTATAGGAGAACAAACCAACAACCCCAAAGTAGGGAAGAGATATTAGAGAAACAGGTAAAGAAAGCAGAAGAAGAATAGTACTACGTTAGGGCCCAGGCCCATATAAAGAAGAAAGGGAGACGCGTAAAAGGCCAGTAAAGACAATAGCAAGAAAGAGAAAGGAGCTAAAGTAGAGTATAAAAGAACACTAGGAAACCATCTTCTGTAATATAATACTAGTTAGACTAACGCTAGAGAGGCGTATAGGAGTTAAAGGTACAGAGGCTAACTTAGGCAAGAAAAACCCAAGCTATAGTATAGTTAACGCTATAGGGGGTAAATATTTAAGAGCTCTAAGAAGGCCTAACAAAGGCAGAAAATATAATAGCAACACTCTTAAGAACAGGGATAATAGGACTAAAAGATTGGCTTTACTAGGTAGGTGTTCTAATAGGCAGCTTAAGATATAAATATGGCTAGCTAAGACAGACACTAAAATATATAATACTGTTATGCCCCCTATACACTAACCGAGAAGCTATGCTCTTAGTAGCTAGCATAGAGAACTATAATATACTACTCTTAATATAAAAAGGTCTTAAGGCGGTTACCCAGTGGCTTATTAGCCAAAATATACTAGACCAGTTTTAGGTTGCAAAGGAAATAGTAATAAAAGGTAAAGGGGTAAGCAATAGGCGCCCCCTAATAACTCTATAGTAGTAGAGCAAAGTTTACGATACTAGCGCGTCCGTAGGCTTATTACAGCAGCAGTGGTTCCTAAGGAGGTTAAAAAGTAAGGTAGTAGAGCACTATAGGCGACTTATAGGCGCCTTATAGGCGAGTCCTAAAAGGTGGGGAGACGGATTACGGGGTTTTCTTAAAAGAGTTTTCTCCCTATATATATATAAGGAGTAGTCTGCGTGGGCCTAATAGGGATCCGAATTAGACATTAAGCAATAAATAATATATAAAATATAAAATTATTAAAAGTATAAAATTATACTTTTATGTATGCTTACTAATATTAATAAGTATATATAAAATATAAAATTTATAAAATTTGTACTTTTATATATGCTTAGTAATCTTATAGTTAGCACTTAGTAGCTAAATACTAAGACTTAATTATAAATGCCATATTTAGCAGTATAAGAGGCCAGTTTAACCAAAACGTATAATTATCTAATTAATAGTATGGAATAAGAGTTATAGGTAAGTAGAAGATAGAATAAGCTTTATATATAAAGGACAAATACTTTCTAACTTTTTCTATTTAGAGACTAATTACTAGTTCTTCTCTAGAGGAGAACTAGCTCCCTATATAATCCTTTTAAGACACTAGTAAAAACCCTTACCCCTTATCTATCTAACTATATCTTCTCTAGGACATTAGTGGGATATTAGTAAAACCTTTAAAGGTCTTAGTCCTTTAAGACTTTACCTCTTAATAAACTTTTATAAAGTTCTAACTAAAACTACTAGGGAAGTTCTTTAGTGGAAAGGTACTCTATAATACAGCTTATCGCCAATTCTTTACTAGCGTGGAACCTTACTTTGTTTTCTATTCCTCCGCTCTTCTTCCACTATAGCTCTTTACAGTGCCTTTATAATAGAACTTTAATAATAATAATAAAAATTAGATGGGATTTACCTTCCTTATTATAAGAATTTGTTATAAGCTAATCTAGAGGTTGTCCCATATAATATATTAACTAGCTACTATCCCCATTTACCTAAAATAGGTCCTAATAATAACGTCTTAATATTAATTTCTTCCAGTTTATAAGCTGTCGTCTCTTACGCGTCTTTCCATTAATAATACTATTTGTCTTACATTTCAGCAGACTATTTTTTATTATATCTTAGCTTTTAGCTTCCGCATCTCTAGCTATTCTTTCCACCACTACTCTATTCTCTTTTTATAACGCGTCTATAGGTAGCAGGATCCCCATTTTATCTCTTTAATAATACTAACTTCCTATAGTATTCTCTCGCAATGGCTTGTAATTATATTACGCATCCCCAGACTGGCGGCGGTATTATCCCTACTGTATTAGCACCGTAGACCACTTCTATTACTCCTATGGTGGTTTCTCTAAAGTACTACCGTCGTTGCGTTTACATGCTTACGTTAAATCTATCATACGCTTATAAAATGCCGCGCTCTAGCAAGAACAGATCTAAGTGTTCCCACTATTATAGCTAGAGGAAGACCTATATTCTAGTATTTCTTATTCCATCCTATTCTAGATTTCACTAACTATATTAGATTCCCGCTGTTTATACGCGTAAGGCTCGCCAGCTCTAACGCGCTATTAGGGATTTCCATCTATACTAGAATAGTAAAAGATGGGGATAAAAGGTGTCTTCTATTACTTATAGCCTTTTTAATTTAATAAGGGTTTCTACTACTATAGAGACGCAGCAATCTTAGATATATAGTATCTAAAAGCGTATATATAAGCAGCTTATTCTTATAAATAATAACATTTATACTCTTACGCGGGCCTTCCTAGCTAGGTAAGTCTCTTTAGTAATACATTTAGGAACTATACTAACTCTTTAGTTATTAACTTTCTAATCCCAGCCTAAATGCCGATTTAGAACCTAGGGATAATACTAAGGATAGTAATAAAGATAAACGTTCTCCCTACTAGTCCCCTAGCTATAGTAGTCTATTTAGTTCCTACTACTCTAAGAAGAATATTAGTAAGAATGCTAATACTTCTAGGAATAGGAGTGCTAATAATACTACTAACAATAATATTAAGATAGAGGAGGAGGCTCCCATTGCTACTTCTAGTATTTAAGTTATTATCTTATTTTTTCTTTCTTCTTATAGGATAGCTTTATATAGTGCCTCTCTGGTGCCTCTAGGATGCCCTAGTACTAAAAATCAACTTTATACTTTAGGGATACCTCTATTCTTATTTTTGGTAATAGTTTATATAAAAGCAGCATACCGCTATAATCTCCGTATATAATAAATGGGTAGTGTTCTTATAGGTGCTTTATAATTTCTTAAAATTTCTAAATCTTCGCTCTATGTCTTTTTAATCCTCTTTATATTATTAACTCTACTATATATCTTTAGTGCCAGACTAGATACTCTCCTTTTATCCCTAAGGAATCCTTCTAAATCCCTAGGGCCCCTTTTCCTAGTACTACTACTTATTTTTAAACAGCGTCTTCTTTAAATAGCATCCCTAGTAGTTCTTATATAGATCTCTATAGCTTTCTCTTATAGGATTCTAGGATCCCTATTATAATAGCAAAACATTCCCGTTTCTAATACCTATACTTAACCTTATAGTTTTAATTTGCGGGGTCTTCCCTATTATCTTGCCTATAGTATATTTAGAACCATTACTAAATCTTAATTTATGGTCTTTAGGAAAGTTTTAATTGCCATCTTATATCCTAGCTAAAGGTGCTCCTTAGGTTCCCAACTATTATACGCCTAGAAGTATCCTTCTTAATAAACTAAAAATTCGCGTTTCCTCTAACGCTATCTTTAGTCTAGAATATCTTTTATATTCTATTCTAGTTCCTTATTAATTTTACTAGGTAGGAGCGGTTCTATACTATCTCTTCTCTAATATAACTCTAATAAGGAAACATAAAATGTATAATATATTAAATATAATTTCGGCAATTCTAATTTATAGGCTTGATTTCCTTTAGTTTTCCTAACTATTTTAAAGGGTCTAAGCTACTAGTAGTCCAGCTTCTTTTTAATACGTTTTATCTAGATATTTTTTTTTATAGATAGCAAGACTTCGTCTCATACTTTAAATTCTATAGGCGTATATTTTTCGTTATAATACCTTTTTTATATAGCTTGGGCGTCTAGTAAGTGCTTTTTAAGTTCTTCTCTATAAATTCTTATTTGCTTAATTCTTTTAGACGCCGCTAGTACCTCTTTTTTAGGAATAATGTCCTTAACATTCTAGGGGTTATTTACTTTTACCCCAAACAGTGCTTTATAAGGGGTCATTTTTGTACTACTATAGACGCTTATATTATATACGTGTTACACTAAAGCCAACTATAATGGCCAATTATTCTATTAATAATTAATATAGCAGCAGAGGTAGTGTTCTAATAATGCGTCTAGACGCTTTATTAGCCTATCTATTTACAGATAGAAGGCAGTGCTTATCCTTTACTATATTTTTAATAAGAGATAGAATAAAGACTAAAATACGCTGTTAAATACGATACCTCTATTAGATACAATTCCCCTTAGCATACTAAATAAAAGCCACTATTCTAAAAACAAGTCTGCCAGTTCTGCCACTATAATTGTTATTATAACAGCAAAGTACCCTAAAAACTTTATATACCTATTAACAATTACTAGAATAGCATTAGCAACCTCTCTAGTTCTTATTTTAGTAGGGGGTAAGCCTATTATAAAATCTATTGTTAATTTTAATATGGGTCCTTATAGAATAGGAAGCACTAATAACTTACTATATAGGCAATGCCTAGATATCTATACCCTTTAGCACGTATTATATCTTAATATATAGTCCTTAACTTCTTTAGACATTCTATCCTAAAAGTATTTCCTTTAATCGGCCTTAAAGGTCCTATTAGCACCGTAGTAACCCCTAAGAGGGTCATTATAGAAGACCTTTAGAATTTTATTTTAAACTGTTTAGTCCTTTAGGATATATATAGCACCCTTAAAGCGCAACAGACCCTTTTAGTCTTGCTACTATAGCTTTTTAGTAACTCCGGCCAAGTTAGTCTCCACTATATCTTTCCACCTCTCTCTAATAATAAAGGCGTCTCTCTATTATACTTAAAGAAGAAAATCTAGAAAGGTTTTATATAGATCGCTTACTTCCATTTCGCCTACTACTATTATAGACCCTAAGCGTAGCATAAGATATTTTAAACCATTAGTACTAGTAGATTCTCCTACCATTATATAGTGTGCTATACTGTGGATAGGTATCTTGCCTATCCCCTCTAGATCTAGAAACTCGTAGCTAATACGCCGTTAAGTTAAAGGTGCCGCAATACCTTTAGTATATCCCGCAGAATTCTCGCTAATTCTAGGGTACGCCAACTTTATAATATCTGCTTGGTCTATAACCTAGTCTATAACTATATCCTACAGCTCTATTATTATAGTACTTTATAGCTATATCGCTAGGACCTCTGCCCTATTATGGAATTCTATAGTTCTAGGGAAAGATTCTTCTTTCTTCCTAAGCAAATTTTGCAATATAGAAATTATTTCCCCTATACTATCCTAGATTCTCCTAGTCTTATAATCTAAATATCTTAATAACCTATTAGCGGGATTTGTCTTTCCTGGGCGGTATATAATTTTAAAGTTATACTATAATAGTGCCTCTGCCTATCTAGCTTATTAACTACTTAACACCTTTATAATTATAAAGTATTATAGGTTATTATAGTCTATAAGGACTTTAATAGGATAATTGCTTTCTATACAATAATATTGCTAGTGCTTTATTACTATAACTATTATAAGCAGCTCTTGGTTATATATTATTATTATTTATTACTTAACGTCCGATTTAGATCCCTATTAGGCCCACGCGGACTACTCCTTATATATATATAGGGAGAAAACTCTTTTAAGAAAACCCTATAATCCGTCTCCCCGCCTTTTGGGACTCGCCTATAAGGCGCCTACAAGTTACCTATAGTGCTCTACTACCTTACTTTTTAACCTCCTTGGGAACTACTGCTGCCGTAACAAGCCTACGGACGCGCTAGTATTGCAAACTTTGCTCTACTACTGTAGAGTTATTAGGGGGCGCCTATTACTCGCCCCTTTGCCTTCTATTACTATTTCCTTTGTAACCCGAAATTGGTTTAGCATATTTTGGCTAATAAGCCACTGGGTAACCGCCTTAAGACCTTTTTATATTAAGAGTAGTATATTATAGTTCTCTATACTAGCTACTAAGAGCATAGCTTCTTAGTTAGTGCGTAGGGGGCATAACAGTATTATATATTTTGGTGTCTATCTTAGCCAGCTACATTCGCATTTTAGGCTGCCTACTGGGACACCTATCTAGTAGAGCTAATCTTTTAGTCCTATTATCCCTATTCTTAAGAGTATTGCTATTATATTTTCTGCCTTTATTAGGCCTTCTTGGAGCTCTTAAGTGTTTACCCCCTATAGTGTTAACTATGCTATGGCTTAGGTTTCTCTTACCTAAGTTAGCCTCTATACCTTTAACTCCTATACGCCTCTCTAGTGTTGGTCCAACCAGTATTATATTACGGAAGATAGTTTTCTAGCGTTCTTTTATGCTCTACTTTAGCTCCTTTTTCTTTTTTGCTATTATCTTTACTAGCCTCTTACGCGTCTCCCTTTCTCCTCTATATGGGCCTAAGCCCTAATGCAGTACTATTCTTCTTCTGCTTTCTTTACCTGTTTCTCCAATATCTCTTCCCTACTTTGGGGTTATTGGTTTGTTCTCCTATAAGGCGCCCTAGGGTCCCTCTATAGTTTATTTAGGCATATCTTAGTATACTTTATAATATTAAAGTTACGTTTACTTTACGCCCTTTATATTACAGCGGCTTTAATATATAGTTATAGGGGGGGAATATTAGCTTCCTTCTTAAGTAGTACTGTAGCTGTTTGCTTATACCCGCCTATTATACTCTAGAGGCAGGCTATTTAGACCTTTTGGAGTAGTTTAAGGAGTAATTTAGGGGGGCCCTTTTTAGTTTCTCTAATAGCCCAAATACTGGATCTATATATTATAGTTAGCCAGATAACTGCTGTGTATAGTAGGTATGACCTCTAGAAGCATAGACCCTATATAGAATTAACAATCCTAGATAATGTAATATACTATACTTAGCCCTTATAGGCCGCGTGCACCGTATATGTGTCAGATAATCTGTATTCTCTAAGGCGTGGGACACGTGCACGAGTCACGTGCACGGGGCACGTGCATTGTAAATCTCTTCAGAGCCCCAGGGGCCCTAGGTCAAGAGATCGACATCAATCAACAATCAAGTCAAGATCATCAATCAATCAACCCATTTAATCAATGAACCCCTCTACACAATTTTCGTGACAGTTATGAGCCCGGTCCGCCGACTCAAGAAGCTATTCAGCTATTACTCAATCGTTTGAAGAAATTCTACCTCATCGTCAAGACGCAGACTCTGACAGAAATCCTACCTCAATTGTCACAGGACGAGATTCCACGAGATTCCACGAGATTCCACGAGATTCCACCTCAATCGTCAAAGGACGATTCTGATGACAAGGACGATCCTGACGACAAAATACCATCTCAATCCCTCCTTTGCCTATCAGTCAAATGACTCCACCGACGTCGAGCTCGTCGACGACGATCATCCTCAATAAGTCAGAAGACTGGGAGCAATGGCTATGGCAACTCCGAGCCCTCGTGGATCAGCGAATTTGGGCCCACGTTGACCCAGATGGTGCAGCACCTCAACGAGGTCTACTACAAGAACCAGCCTATCCAGAAGTCACAGATTTCAATGAGAATGCAACCTCGTATGCGCAGCTCTCGACGAATTAACAGAAAGCGTACAAGAACAGCAGACGATACTACGACCAGGACATGAAGTATTTCCTGAGACAGGAAGATCATCTTTAACAGATCCGCACCCAGATCACGTCTACAGTATCAATTTAGAAGAAGCTACTGCTTGACCCTTCCTTAACAGTCAAAGAATGGCTATCTCGGCTAAAGGAGAACACAGAACCTACCTCGTCGTTTATTAGGAAGAAGGTATAATACTAGTACACGGAAGCCCTTAAGGGGTTTAAATAGTTGTCAAAATTAAACCAATGGCTAGATTAATGGGAACACGTAATGTCCCTAGGAGAGAAGTATAAGATCCCTTAAATGTCCGATGGTATCTGGCTTTAAGATTTGGCAGAAGTTATTTAACCTTTCAGCGACACCTACTGTATGAAGTACACTACCGAGTTGAATAACCCTTAGAAGTTAAGATCTTCCAAATACCGCAGAGTAGTAAAGGAGCTGCAAGAAGGACTTAGAACACCCTTAAAGAAAGCCAATGCTACTACAAGAGGCAGTACCTTTAATGCAGACTTCGCAGAGTAAGCCACTAAGGGTTACTCTAATACTACTAAAGGTTCATGAAGAGGAAAGGCCTTAGCACGCAATAGACGCTTAAAGAGAGCCTAGATACTAGTAGATAAGGAGATATTCTATAAAAAGCTAACACCTAAGTGCTTAGTGTGTGGAATATAAGGACACTCCCTACGGGACTATTAGTGTTTATTTAAAGACAAGAGACCTATAAGAGTTATAATAGGAGATACGCGCATTAATAGGGCACTAAAGAAGGTAGAAAAGAATAAGAATCTTACTAACTAAGTTATAAAGATTAGACTTAAAGAATAAGAAGACGAGGCCTAATAACGATAGGACGAGAGCTAGGAAGTTAAGATTAAGGGAGAAGCTAATGTAATATTCCTAGAATTGTATTACACCGGTTAAACCCATCTACTAAAGTTATTAACTATTCTTGACTTAGGAACTACTTTCTATATCTTTAATAACCTCTCTTGTTTTTATAATTTTAGGAAAGCTCTAAAACACAAATATGTTACCGCCGGCAGCTCAGAAGTGCCTATACTAGACTACGGCAATGTTACTATCCAAATTATAAAACTAGATAAGAGTAAGGGAACCCTATGTCTTAAGCAGTGTAGGCGAAAATAATCCGACGGTCAATATTATTGGCCAATATTTGGTATTGGCCAATATCGCTAAATTACCCAATATCGGCTAATATCGGCTAATAATTCTTGGCATTCCCCACAACTCTAAATTTCTTTTACAATATTTATTATATATACAATAAAATGGCTTCTAATGATGAAATATTAAATTCTACACCATCTGCTAGTACGGAAAGATTAAAAGACAAAAGGAACCCCGAAATCTGGTGCTATATACGAGATCCATATGACAACGAGCCAAAAAAATACTGGGATAAGCAATATATTTTATATTACAAATACTGTACGGAAGAACTATATAGCGCAAAGTATGTTATAAATTTCCGGAATTATCTTATAAAGAAGCATGAGATTACTATTTTTAAAACCCCGGGTGTTGTTTATTAAGGCGCTAAAGAAAAGCTTTAAGATCTATATATGCAGCTTCGTACGAAACATGATTATACAGAGGTTGATTCTCTTGCACTTAAAAACGCTCTTAATAAGGAGGCTATTATAGCTGCCCTTATTTCCCTTATTACCGTATGAAATCTTCCACTTCGACTTGTTAAGTGGCTAGAGTTCCATATATTCTGCCAGGTCCTTAATCTAGAGGTAGAGGGTTTTATTACAATAACTTATACACAAGTAAGAAAGAGGATTAAAGAATTATGGGAATTAATAAAAGACATTATATGAAAGAAGCTTTAGTCAGCAATATCAAGTATTTATCTTTTAGTTAATATTTAGACCTCTCCTAATTAGCATCTTCTCCTTAGAGTTTGCGCCTACTTTGTTAAGCAAAACTCAAAAGGACTCTCTAGAGCTCTCCTTGCTCTTCGTACGGTACAATCTCATAGTGGAGATGATCAGTTCTTAACTCTGCTTCCTATACTAAAGGACTACGGGATTACACAAAAGCTTAGTGCAGTTGTCTTAGATAATGTGGGAACGAATAATACTCTTTGTCGTACGATTGAAAAGTATATGAAAGAGGAGGAAGCTATTGCATGGAAATCTTTATATAAACGAATCCGTTGCAATGGCTATATTATTAATCTTGCTGTCTAAGCCTTTCTTTTTAAGGCTGAAGTTGAGCAGATTAATTCGTACGAAGCTAAAGATAAAGATGAAAATTTTCAAGATATGGGCGCCCTTGGAAAGCTCCACAATATTATTATATATACACGAAGCTCTCCTGGCCGTATAAGGGCTATTAAAGAGCTAGTAGGAAGACAAATTCCACTTAATAATTATACAAGATGGAATAGCTGGTGTAAGATGTTGCAGGTTGCTATTTAACACGAGCCTGCAATAGATCAATACACAAAGAAGTACGGCTTAGATAATGATTTTCTGAATCCTGCAGACTGGAAACAGCTTTATATAATAATAGGCTTTCTTCTTGTCTTTAAGAAAGCAACTCTTATGACTTAAGGGCATAATGCAATAATCTCAGATGTACTTTTTCAAATGGACCTCCTTGTGCACCACTTTAAAAACAGCTTAGTAAGGCATATATATTTAGAGGGAGTATATATAGGCTAATATTATATGATAGGAAGATTATAAAGAAGACAAATTCTTCTATAAGCGGATTAAGGCTAGTTAGGAGGTATTTAATAAATACTACCTAAAGTCTAATAAGTCTCCGCTATATACTGTAGCAATTATTCTTTATCTATAATGTTGTACGGAGTATATCAAAGCAAATTAGAGTAAGAAGTGGCGAAAGCTAGCGCTTAATGTAGTAGAGTAACTTTGGAACGAGTATCGAAGTCAGTATCAAGGCCCCCAGCCTTTACCACAAGCATTGAGTACTGCATTGTACGAGAAGGCCTCATCTAAAGAAGATCTTAATCTATATAAGCAGCTTATTAAGAACCTTAATAAGTTTAATTGCCCAAAGAGCTAAGATAAGTATGAGAACTATATTGCTGAGAACCTACTTTGTATTAAGGTTTCTTCTCTTAAATGGTGGTGTCAAGACGAGTAATGTAAGCGTTGGCCACGACTCTTATTAATGGCTATTAATATTCTATTAATTCCAGCTATAAGTGATGACCTAGAGCGGGTATTTTCAGGAGCACGTTATACGGTTTTATGGGAGCGAGCAAAGCTTGGGGTTGATACAATTAAGATACTTAAATGCTCAAAAAATTGGAAGCAGAATTGAATGGCAATAGAAGAGTTCTAATGGAGAAGAGTTGATCGTACGGATAAGAAAGGAAAAAAAGAATACTTTAAGCTAGATACAGAATAGAATAGAATATATATACGTATTTTTTCGTATAACACGTGATTGTGCGCTCCTTCTTTATGCAGTACTTTACCTTATTTAACCTCTCTTCTTCCTTTATCTTTAACCCAGCTACTATCTACCACTATGACCAGTTCTAGCTTATTAGCTACTATCAAAACGTAAGTGTCCTGGCTTTATATGAGTATTGCCTAAGCCTCTAGCCTTGCTAATATACTCTTAACTGCCTGCCTTATATAAGTGTTAAGCACTAACGAGTAAAGCAGTAACAGCAGTACCACTACCATAACTACCACTACTACTACTACTACCACTACTACTACCAGTTTATTAACTACCAACATGTAAGTATTCTTACTTTATATAAGCATTGCTTAAGCCTCGCCCTTTACTAATTTACCCTGGTTGCTTGCTTTGTACGAATACTGACATATATATAGGGCCCTTGTTCTTTGGGATACCGCCACCGCCGCCTAAGCCCTTACTGCCGCCGCCCAGAACCCCTAAGCCCCCGTTCTCTTTATAGGACAGCAGTAGTTGGCCCTATATATGCATAGTCTATAGGGCTGAGCACTTCTAGCCCTTCCTAGGCAGGATGTGGTGTTTGTGCGCGGGAGTATTTACCCATATTAAATAGGAATGCATTGGCCCTTATATATTAACGCCATCCTTATATAATCTCGTGGAAGGGTGGTGGATTAACCTTGCCAGCGGTGCCGCGGCGCTGTGCTAGGCCCACAACTCTTCCCGTTATGCCATCGGGCTGACGGTTACTTCGGCGGTTGCTGCGCCAATTGTAAATGGCCTAACTATGCTAGTCAGTGCACTGTATGAGATGGGGGTGATAATGCACCTACGCCGGCCAACCGTGGCTTGCCCCTAGCAGGGGGAGGGAGATCTGGGACGGCGACAGATCCTCTCTTAATAGAGGATAATAAGCCTGGGGCTACGGCCCAAAATGCAATTATTTTAGCTTAGGTACGTACGAATTTTCTCTCTTATATACATTAGCATATAGCTAACTATTGGGATTATTGGCAGCAACCTGTATATACCTAGCTGGTTGGGGGTGTCTCTAGCACCTAGATCTAATCTGTACCTCTACATGGTATCTAGGATAAGTAGCTATATAGCGAAACCAAACAGATCACTATATACACAGTTATATTAGTTTAATTTATTTTAATATTGTGGAAATATAATTTTCCGGTCTATATTGGCCAATAACCTAATATTAACCAATATTTTATTGGCTAATAAGCGATATTGGATCTATATCGTATTTGCTTATTTTCGCCTAGCCTGGTCTTAAGGACGTTGCCTTTTATATGGACTTTAATATAAATCTAGTATTATTCCGTCTGCTTTGAAAATAAGGGTTCTACTAGGATAATAAAGGAGACAACAATCTTCTAGTTTAGAAGGATGACACGATCCTCTATTAAATAGAAAAACGTTATAGATAATAGACTATTAAATATGTCCGACCAGAAAGTTAATTAGCGTTTAATATAAGCCAACTACTACGCCGCTAATAGAAGCGTAGAGTATTGTTAAGAGACGTTTATCTAGATTTAAAAGGTAATATATATCTATAGTATCTACGTCTAGGTCATCTAGGACCTATAAGCCTTTATTATTTAGGTTTTAACGCCCTAGGAGTTAAGCTTTAAGGCCTAAAGATAATGGAATATTAATATTACAGTCTCGCTAAAATTAAGCGTTAGGTCTTAAGAAGGTTCTTAAAATAGAATATTAATAAACCTTATCTTAACCTCTATATTGACTAGACTAACCTTAAGGAAGTATATACTAGATTTATATAAGTTATATTTATCTATAATACCTTCTTAGGGAGAACCTTCCCGTATTTTATAATAACGTATAGTAAAGAGAAGAAGACATTATAAGTGCTTAAAGATTTTATCCAATGGATTTGTCTAAGGTATAACCTTAAAGTTAATACTATTAGATTAGATAATGAGCTAGGGAGAAAGAGAACCTTTAAATAGCTATAGACCTAAGGGATTATATTTAAGCCTTTGGCGCCTTATACCTAAGCTTAAAATAGTACCGCCAAATGCTTAGGGGGTGTGATTATTAAGAGAGCATATATAATAAGAATTGCTGCCAATCTACCATACGATCTATGGAAAGAGATAGTTGACTATACAGTTTACCTTCGAGATTAAACGCCACGGGAAAGTAATGGTTGGAAATCGCCCTATAAGAGGTTCTATACCTTCCTAGCCAATAGGTTAAGAAAGCTGCAATTAGCGCACCTAAAAGCCTATAGCTATAGGGCGTACGCAATGACGTTAGACGCCTAGCTAAAGAAGAAAAGGCTAAGCAAGCTAGATCTGCGAGCCTATATTAACTACCTTATTAGCTATAACTCTACCAATATCTACAGGATCTGGATCCTATATAAAGGTATTATTATCTCTACTAGGGACGTTATCTTTGACAAAAAGACGTTCTTTAATAGCAAGTAAATAGACATCTTAAAGGACCTATACGCTAAATTAGACACGCTAATTAAAAAGATTTAACTCCCTAATACCCTAACTAAAAATAAGGTCCTTTTGGAAGATAATAAAAAAGTATTTAAACCGTTAATTTAAGAGAAAGACGATGACGTTAATAAGCCAGTTTAAACCTTTAATAAGTTAGTAGATCTTAAGCTTATAAGAGCTCTTAAAAATATATATTATATACCACCTCTAATAGAAGAAGATGAAGAATCTCCATATACCTTTTACGTTAAGTATCCTATAAAGTTAGATATATAAGGTACTAATTAAAACATCATTAGCCAAATAGGAGACGGGTTTTATACTTAAGGGGTATTTAACAACTTTATTAAGAACTTATTTAAGAAAGCCTATAATAATAGGTTTAAAGACTTTATTACCAAAAGAATTATATCAGCCTATTACAGCGCCTTCTTAGCAGGAAGGAAGTTTAACCTTAATAGTTAACTTAACAACAGCAAGCTAAAATTAGGCAGAACACGCAATATTAGATTATATAGAAAGAACTTACCTCCGCTACCTTAGTTAATCCGCAACCTTAATACGTATCCTTTTTAAGATTAGTTCTAAGAAGCTTAACAAGCTTACCTCTAATCCTATTATTAAATAAGGTCGTTTTAAGAAATAGATAAAAAGCATATAAAGGGATAGCAGGTCCTTAGTTTAATATAGGTATTTGTCTATAAGACGGATAAGCATAGATTTCTCCAGAAATGCAAGGCATAATTAGTAGTCTACGGAAATTAATAGGCCCCAGGAGATCTACCTACAAAAGCTATTATATTAGCTAGTACGACCTTCCAAATACTTATAGCGATTACCGCAAAATTCGACCTGGAGATAATATAGATAGATACAGTTAATACGTTTGTTTATTGCGATCTCGACAAGGTCGTCTATATAAAGCTACCGCCAGGGTTTAATAAAGGAAAGACAGATAAAGTACTACGCTTAAGAAAAGCCCTATACAGACTATAACAATTACCACTATTATAGCAGAAGAATCTCACGAGCTTGTTAAACAAATTAGGTTTTAAAGAGGTACCTCAAAAGCCGTATATTATACTAAAAGGTGGAATAGTCGTCTTCTTTTACATTAATAATATTGTCTTCTGCTACCAAAAAACAGATAAGAAGAAAGCTTAAGAAGTAATCAAGGAGCTAAATAAGGAATACCAGATAAGTACCCTTAACGAGCTAAAATGGTTCCTAGGAATCCACATACTATGTAATTATAGCTAAAGGCTCCTATAGCTATCCCAGGAAGCCTATATTAAGAAGATAGCTAACCAGTATAAGATAGATCTTAGAGGGCGTCTTCTAAACACTCCTATAGCAGAATCAAAACTCCTCCCTACTAATCACCAATTAATCCATCCAACGCGTCCGTCCCCTAATATAGACCTATTAGTCCGCCCTATATCCCTACCAGCCTCTACGATGCTATATTAGAGAAAATTGGGTTTAGTACTCTATACAGCCACTACAACGCGTCTGGATATTACGTTTGCAGTATTAAGGCTGGTAAGGTTCAATTAGGACCTAAGCTAAAAGCATTATTAAGTGGTAGATAGAGTCATCTAATACCTATATAGCACGAGAAGCAGAGCAATCTGCTATAAAGGAGATAAGAAAGGAATGAATAGTAGAGGGAGAGATAAAGGAATACGCGACAAAGGACAAGACAATAGAAGAGATAGTAGAGGTAAAGCGCAATTATTTATCTATACTAGCGATACATTATTCGCAGACAACTCCATCAACAGAAAGAGCTCGTAAGGATATATTATAAAGCTATTTAGGGGGCCAATCGCCTGGAGAGCAAACAAGTAGGGTATAGTTATGATATTAAGCATAGAAGCCGAGTTATTAGCCCTATTACAAATAGTAAAGGAAGCTATCTTTACCAGTAGGCTATTTAAAGCAATAACATTATGCCTAAACGAGCCCTTAATTATTAAATGTAACAACACTTAGACACTCTAACTAATTATAGAAAATATAGTAAAGCTAATTACGAAGCTCTAACATATTAACATCCATCAACACTGGCTATATTAGGAATACGCAATAAGACAAGTATAATTTCAATAAACAGCGATAAAGGAGATAATCGCTAATAGACTTATAAAGGCCCTACCCAAGTAGAGGTTTTAAAGTTTTGTCAATATAATCGGGATAGTAGATATTAAGAAGTAGTTAGATAAGGAGAAGTAACTAAAGGACCTAAGGAACGGTATTAGAGCAAGATAAAAGGATTCAGATAAGATTACGGTTTAATTAACTTATTAACGGACACAAGAAGGTGGCTAGCTTTAACCTCAAAGAGCTCAAAGCTAAGGGGGTGTGTTAGATAATCTATATTCTCTAAGGCATAGAACACATACACGAGTTACGTGTACGGGGCACATATATTATAAATCTCTTCAAAGCCCTAGGGGCCCTAGGTTAAGAGATCAACATCAATTAACGATTAAGTCAAGATCATCAATTAATCAACCCATTTAATCAATAAACCCCTCTATACAATTTTCGTGACAATATGCGCTTTACTAGAGCTTACTATTTACCTATACTCCTAATACCCTTAGGCCCTAAACTGGTTAACCCCTAAAGCCTTAAATATAGATTATATACTAGAGATCTATAGATTAGTTACATTTTCTTATAAAATAGATTAGCTGGTATTTCTCTAGTAAGAATTAGACTCTATATTATCTTGCCTATTCTATATAGGTATTATAGGCTTTTTTTAGTGTTCTATAGTTCTCTACGGCTATTAACCTATATATAATTAGGTTTATATTATTAATAAAGCCTATTCCCTAAGTCGCCCCTTTCTTAAAGGTGTTAAGTAAGTTGCTTATAAAGAAAAGAAAGAGTATAGGCAAAAGAGGTAATCCTTATAGTATACCTATTATAACTATAATGGGGGGGCTCTGGTATCTACTAAAGACTAATAATATCTCTTTCTAGTCTATAAACCCTTAAATAAATTATATAATCTATTCTAGGAAGCCCTTTGCCCTAAGGATATATAGGAGGCGCTTATAGGGTATATTATTATAGGCGCCACTAATGTCTAGGCTAAGCATTAATACTATAAAGTCCTTACGCATAGCCTATGCAGTTTTAATAGTAGTAGTAAGTAGTATAAGTGCTAATAGTGTTAAGCAATTCTTTTTTGCCCCTATTTAGCTTTATAGTAGTAGGGTGTATTCCTCTACTATATCTACTATATAGTCCGCTATAACCTTTTCTAAGATCTTGCTTAGGGTGTTTTTATCAGATAATCTGTATTCTCTAAGGCGTAGGACACGTACACGAGTCATATATATGGGGTATATGCATTATAAATCTCTTTAGAGCCCCAGGGGCCCTAGGTCAAGACATTAACATCAATTAAGATAAAGAAGATTATCAATCAATTAACCCATTTAATCAATAAACCCCTCTACACAAATTTCATAACAGTTATAAGCCCAGTCCGCCGACTTAAGAAGCTATTCAGCTATTACTTAATTGTTTAAAGAAATTCTACCTTATTATTGGACTCTGACACCTCATTGTCAAAACGTAGACTCTAACAGAAATCCTACCTCAATCGTTACAGGACGAGATTCCACAAAATTCTACAAGTTTCTACAAAATTCTACCTTATCGTCAAAAGGACGATTCTAATAATAAGGACGATCCTAACAACAAGGACAATCCTAATAACAAAATACCATCTCAATTCCTCCTTTGCCTATTAGTTAAAATAACTCCACTAATATTAAGTTCGTCAACGACAATTATCCTTAATAAGTTAGAAGACTGGGAATAATAGCTATAGCAACTCCAAGCCCTTATAGATTAGCGAATTTAGGCCCACGTTAACCTAGATGGTACAGCACCTTAATAAGGTCTACTATAAGAACCAGCCTATCCAGAAGTTATAGATTTCAATGAGAATATAACCTTATATATATAGCTCTTAACGAATTAACAGAAAGCATACAAGAATAGTAGATGATACTACAACTAGGATATAAAGTATTTCCTAAGATAGGAAGATCATCTTTAACAGATCCGCACCTAGATTACATCTATAGTATTAATTTAGAAGAAGCTACTGCTTAACCCTTCCTTAACAGTTAAAGAATGGCTATTTTAGCTAAAGGAGAACACAGAACCTACCTTATTATTTATTAGGAAGAAGGTATAATACTAGTATATAGAAGCCCTTAAGGGGTTTAAACAGTTGTTAAAATTGAACTAATAGCTAGATTAATGGGAACACGCAATATCCCTAGAAGAGAAGTATAAGATCCCTTAAATATCCAATAGTATCTGGCTTTAAGATTTGGCAGAAGTTATTTAACCTTTCAGTAACGCCTACTGTATAAAGTATACTACTAAGTTAAATAACCTTCAGAAGTTAAGATCTTCCAAATACCACAGAGTAGTAAAGGAGCTGTAAAAAGGACTTAGAACACCCTTAAAGAAAGCCAATACTACTATAAGAGGCAGTACCTTTAATGTAGACTTCACAGAGCAAGCCACTAAGGAATACTCTAATACTACTAAAGGTTCATAAAGAGGAAAGGCCTTAGTATATAATAGACGCTTAAAGAGAGCTAGAACACTAGTAGATAAGGAGACGTCCTATAAGAAGCCAACACCTAAGTGCTTAGCGTGTGGAATATAAGGACACTCCCTACAGGACTATTAGTGTTTATTTAAAGATAAGAGACCTATAGGAGTTATAATAGGAGATACGCGCATTAATAGGGCACTAAAGAAGGTAGAAAAGAATAAGAATCTTACTAACTAAGTTATAAAGATTAGACTTAAAGAATAAGAAGACAAGGCCTAATAATAATAGGACAAGAGCTAGGAAGTTAAAATTAAGGGAGAAGCTAATACAATATTCCTAGAATTATATCACACCGGTTAAACCTATCTACTAAAGCTATTAACTATTCTTAACTTAGGAACCACTCTCTATATCTTTAATAACCTCTCTTATTTTTACAATTTTAGGAAAGCTCTAAGACACAAATATGTCACCGCCGGCAGCTTAGAAGTGCCTATACTAGGCTATAGCGATGTCACTATCCAAATCACAAAACTAGACAAGAGTAAGGGAACCCTACGTCTTAAGGACGTTGCCTTTTATACGGACTTTAATACGAATCTAGTGTCGTTCCGTCTGCTTTGAAAATGAGGGTTCTACTAGGACAATAAAGGAGACAACAATCTTCTAGTTTAGAAGGATAACATAATCCTATATTAAATAGAAGAACGTTATAGATAATAGACTATTAAATACGTCTAACCAGGAAGTTAATTAGCGTTTAATATAAGCCAACTGCTACGCCGCCAATGGAAGCGTAGAGTATTATTAAAAGACGCTTGTCTAGATTTAAAAGGTAATGTGTATTTATAGCATCTGCGTCTAGGTTATCTAGGACCTATAAGCCTTTATTATTTAGGTCTTAACACCCTAGGAGTTAAGCTTTAAGGCCTAAAGACAACGGAATGTTAATATTATAGTCTCGCTAAAATTAAGTATTAGGTCTTAAGAAGGTTCTTAAAATAGAATATTAATAAACCTTGTCTTGACCTCTATATTAACTAGACTAACCTTAAGGAAGCACATACTAGATTTATATAAGTTATATTTATCTACAACACCTTCTTAGGGAGAACCTTCCCGTATTTTATAATAACATATAGCAAAGAGAAGGAGACACTATAAGTGCTTAAAGATTTTATTTAATAGATTTGTCTGAGGCATAACCTCAAGGTTAATACTATTAGATTAGACAATAAGCTAGGGAAAAGGAGAACCCTTAAATAGCTATAGACCTAAGGGATTATATTTAAGCCTTTGGCGCCTTATACCCAAGCTTAAAATAGTACCGCTGAACGCTTAGGGGGTGTGATCATTAAGAGAGTATATATAATAAGAATTGCTGCTAATCTACCACACAATCTATAGAAAGAGATAGTCAATTATATAGTCTACCTTCGAGATCGAACGCCACGGGAAAGTAATAGTTGGAAATCGCCCTATAAGAGGTTCTATACCTTCCTAGCCAATAGGTTAAGAAAGCCACAACTAGCGTACCTAAAAGCCTACGGCTGTAGGGTATACGTGATAACGTTAAACGCCTAGCTAAAGAAGAAAAGGCTAAGCAAGCTAGATCTATAAGCCTATATTAACTACCTTATTGGCTATAACTCTACCAATATCTATAGGATCTAGATCCCATATAAAGGTATTATTATCTCTACTAGGGACGTTATCTTTAATAAGAAGACGTTCTTTAACGGTAAGTAAACGGACATCTTAAAGGACTTACACGCTAAGTTAGACACGCTAATTAAGAAGATTTAACTCCCTAATACCCTAACTAAGAATAAGGTCCTTCTAGAAGACAATAAAGAAGTATTTAAACCGTTAATTTAAGAGGAAGACAATAACGTTAATAAGCTAGTTTAAACCTTTAATAAGTCAGCAGATCTTAAGCTTATAAAAGCTCTTAAAGATATATATTATACGCCACCTCTAATAGAAGAAGATAAAGAATCTCTATATGCCTTTTATGTTAAGTATCCTACAAAATTAGATGTATAAGGTACTGATTAGGACATTATTAGCCAAGTAGAAAACGGGTTTTATACTTAGGGGGTGTTTAACAACTCTATTAAGGACTTATTTAAGGAAGCCTATAATAATAGGTTTAAAGACTTTGTTACTAAAAGGATCATATTAGCCTATCACGGCGCCTTCTTAGTAGGAAGGAAGTTTAACCTTAATAGTTAACTTAATAATAGCAAGCTAAAATTAGGCAGAATATATAATATTAGATTATATAGGAAGAACTTACCTCCGCCACTTTAGTTAATCCGCGACCTTAATATATATCCTCTTTAAGATCAGTTCTAAGAAGCTTAATAAACTTACCTCTAATCCCATTATTAAATAAGGTTGTTTTAAGAAATAGATAAAAAGTATATAAAGGGACAGCAGGTCCTTAGCTCAATGTAGGTATTTATCTATAAGATAGACAAGTGTGGATTTCTCTAGAAATGCAAGGTATAATTAGTAGTTTACAGAAATCAATAGGCCCCAGGAGACCTACCTATAAGAGCTACTATATTAGCTAGTATAACCTTCCAAACACTTATAGCAATTACCACAAAATTCAACCTAGAGATAATACAGATAGATATAGTCAATGCGTTTGTCTATTGCAATCTTAACAAGGTCGTCTATATAAAGCTACCACCAGGGTTTAACAAAGGAAAGACAGATAAAGTACTACGCTTAAGAAAAGCCCTATATAGACTACGACAATTACTACTGTTATGGTAGAAGAATCTTATAAGCTTATTAAACAAATTGGGTTTTAAAGAGGTACCTTAGGAGCCGTATATTATGCTAAAAGGTGGAATAGTTATCTTCTTCTATATTAACAATATTGTCTTCTGCTACCAAAAGACAGATAAGAAGAAAGCTTAAAAAGCAATTAAGGAGCTAAGTAAAGAATACTAGATAAGTACCCTTAGCGAGCTAAAATAGTTCCTAGGAATTTATGTGCTATATAATTATAGCCAGAGGCTCCTGTGGCTATTCTAGAAAGCCTATATTAAGAAGATAGCTAACCAGTATAAGATAAATCTTAGAGGGTGTCTTCCAGACACTCCTATAGCAGAATTGGAACTCCTTCCTACTAATTACCAATCAATCTGTCTAACGCGTCCGTCCCCTAATATAGACCTATTAGTCCGCCCTATATCCCTACTAGCCTCTACAATACTATATTAAAGAAAATCGGGTTTAGTACTCTATGCAGCCACTACAACACGTCTAGATATTGCGTTTGCAGTATTAAGGCTAGTAAGGTTTAATCAGGACCCAAGCTAAGAGCATTATTAAGCGGTAGACAGAGTTATCCAATACCTATATAGCACGAGAAGCAGAGCAATCTGCTATAGAGGAGATAAGGAAGAAATAAATAGTAAAGGGAGAGATAAAGGAATACGCGACAAAGGACGAGACGACGGAAGAGATAGTAGAGGTAAAGTGCAATCATTTATCTATGCCAGCGATACATTATTCGCGGATAACTCCGTTGACAGAAAGAGCTTATAAGGATACATTATGAAGCTATTTAGGGGGCCAATCGCCTAGAGAGCAAATAAGCAGGGTATAGTTATAACGTCAAGCACAGAAGCTAAGTTGTTAGCCCTATTACAAACAGTAAAGGAAGCTATCTTTACCAGTAGGCTATTTAAAGCAATAACGTTACGCCTAAATAAGCCCTTAATTATTAAATGTAATAACACCTAGACGCTCTAACTAATTATAGAAGATACGGTAAAGCTAATTACGAAGCTCTAATACGTTAACATCTATTAACACTGGCTACATTAGGAATACGCAATGAGATAAGTATAATTTTAATAGATAGTAACGAAGGAGATAATTGCTAATAGACTTATAAAGGCCCTGCCTAAGCAGAGGTTTTAAAGTTTTGTTAATATAATCGGGATGGTGGATATTAAGGAGCAGCTAGATAAGGAAAAGCAACTAGAGGACCTAAGGGATAGTATTAGAGTAAGACAAAAGGATTTAGATGAGATTATGGTTTAATTAACTTATTAATAGATATAAGAAGGTGGCTAGCTTTAACCTCAAAGAGCTCAAAGCTAAGGGGGTATATTAGATAATCTATATTCTCTAAGGCGTGGGACATGTGCACAAGTCACGTACATGGGGCACATATATTGTAAATCTCTTCAGAGCCCCAGGGGCCCTAGGTCAAGACATCAACATTAATTAAGATAAAGAAGATTATTAATCAATCAACCCATTTAATCAATAAACCCCTCTACACGAATTTCGTGACAGTTTTTTAAGGCAATAGGGCGGTAGCTTCCTAGGATTAAGTAGTCTACTTTACCTTCTTTTTATAAGATAACCGTTGTTATAGATCTTTTAAGTTATAGGTAGTAGCCTATTATAAAGTATACTCTGGCTATATCTACAAGCTAAGGTGCTATAAGTGGACTATAGGTCTTTAAGGCTTTGTTTAAGATCCTATCTAGTCCTAGTACTATATTATTTAAAAGGCAACTAATAGTTCTAGCTATTTCTTTAGTTATTATATTGCTATTAACCCTTAGGTAAGTTACTGGTGTTTTACTGGTAATATTACTAAGGTCTACTAGAGCTAGTTAAGGGAAAAATCTTTTTATAAAGATTTTTACCTTCTTATTATTGTTGCTTATGGCCTATAGTTCGCCTACTCTTTATAGGGGTAGTAGGTATAGGTCTTCTGCTAGGCGTCCTACCTTTTTCTTTACCTATCTTGCTATAGTCTAAAGGCCCTTATTATAGGGGATGCTTAGGTTAGTAGTATATTTATTATAAACTATCTCTAGTTATTTCTTACTTCTTTTTTTAGGGTATTCTTTAGCTAGTTTCTTATATCTTTATATTATCTCTTATCTTTAGGGTTATAGCTGCTTATATATTTCCTTCTTGCTTGTTGTTAGCTAGCTATAAGAACCACGTATTATATAGACTATATGTGTTATGTGTAGGGGCCTAGTTTTAAGACTAAGTAATACTCTTTTAGCCTATTTTTAATTACTGCCTAGATCCTTTTTAGTCTTTGGTTAATTTCCTTAGGGGTAGCTAATAAGCCTTACTTATTTAGTATTAGGTAGATTTCTTCTAGGTCTTAAAGTTATTATTTAACTATATTAAGAAAACTATCTGTCTTAAGCTTTCTTATAACATATCTTTTACTATTTAGTTGCGCCTTAATATCTAAATCTAGCTATATCTAGATGGGGATATAGTTTAAGGTAAATACCTATTTTTCTTTAAAGATGCACCTTTTAAGTCTCTGGTATAGGCTATCGTCTATAAATATAAGGTTAATTATACTTCTAGCAGTGCCTTATTGCTATGTAATTGCTCCTAGGGGAGTAGCTAGCTTAAGGCCCCAGATATCTATAGCTCTTAGTAGGTATTCTACCTATTATTTAGCAGCAATATAGATACCCCCCTACTATAGGTAGTAGAGGTTTATATCTCCTAGTAGGATAAACTTTATACCTTTAGTTTCTAGTAAGCTTATTACTAATATAATATTCTCTATTTATGGGACCCCTTTGACCCTAGGGTTATATATATTAATAATTTATACCAGTCCCCTATATGTCTAGATTGTTATAACTGTAATATTTAGGTTAACTGCTTACTATAACTATAAGGATAGGCTAACAGCCTTACTAATTATAAAGTATATATATATAGCTGCTTTTAGTTTATATAGGAGCTGGAATTCTTAGGGGCAGTATATTAATTATATATAGGTATTATAATACGGCTCTTATATAGTAAGGATATAGTATTTCTCTAGGTCTAGACTATCTAGTAGGGGCCTTACAAGGCGGTGGTTTGTATTGCCGCAGTTATACTATATAATAGATAGGTGGCGGACCCCTAGTAAGAGTTGTTTAACTTTCCTTTATTCTTTGCTTCCTCTATTTCTACTTTTTTTAGGATTTTTAGAACTTTTATCTCTTGTATCTACACCCTAGTTGCTACTTATTTTGTATAGGGCTTTTTATTCCTGTATCTTATGTTCCTACTAGCGCTTCTATATTTAAGTCTGTTATTATCTCTAGTTCTTCCCCTGGTCTTACTAGTTAGCTTTATACCCTTTATAGGTTGGCTATAAATATTAGATTTACCGCATTTAGTCTAATTCTTAATTATCCTAGTCTTAAGCTTGCTATAGCTGTCTATAGGGGTCTTCCTATAGGGCGTCCTCTCCCTTATATCCCCTATAACCCTTATATCCCTATTTAGTCTAGTAATATTATACAGCGTTACTTCTAGCCCGTTAAGGCTTGGGATGGCTGGCCTAGCCCCTTAATATTAAAGGTAGGGAACGTTAGGAAGGCACCTATATCCCCTTAGCTTATCGCCTATTATTTCTATTTATATAACCTAGTGTATAGTTATTTCTGTAGCTATTAAGCCCTTACCTTCTGTCTCCTGTATTTAATATAGTCTACTCTCTTCTATGCCTTATATATGCTTTAGTAATAGTTTACGCATTTTATTTAGTCTTAATTTAAGTAGTATCTTATATTATAGGGGCCTATATAGTAGCCGCAGCACACCTATACTGCGTATGTGGATTAGGTGTGTTGGTCACATAGAGTGACTTACCAATAACGACTACTCGAGTAGGTTATAGTGATGTTGGTTAAAAAGCTTATGATTATTGGAATAAGGGAGGGCGAGGAGCTTAAGACTCCTCGCCATGCTAGTGCCGCGGCGACACGTAATAACCGCTTGCCTTATTCCCGACACTGGCAACTCTTCTTTTGTAGTTGCCATCTATATACAAATACTACTTAACTAGCGTACCAAATATCAATCCTCCTTACTTACTATTGCTATTATAATATAAGTCTCGCTGTTCTAAAATTTGCCTTTTAACATATGGTGCTTTCTTGCTTAGGAGTTGTGATTAGATATTATATTAGGGCCGCTAAGGCGCCAGTTATAAGTAAGCTAATAGCGATTTTCTATCCTAGGGATAGAAAATCCTAATTAGCTAGTTAGAGTTAGGGTTTATAGAATATTATACTCCTACTCCCTCTTAACCCAACCTTTAACTTGTATATGTAGTGTTAGCGACTTAGTCAATCGAGGCACGAGTACGGCAAGAGGGTCGCGTAAGCCTATACAATTAGATTGTCTATAAACGAGGATCCAAAGCTAGAGAAAGGAAAGGAGAAGAAGAGCAGCGCCGCTTAATGTTTTATGCAATCTTCGCGTCACGTAACCGCAATCTGCGGCAATTTGCTAGTACCGTAATACTATCTAAGATTATCTAAAACTATCTGCAATTGTCCGCTATAATCTACTGCCATAATCTACCGTTTTCCACTAGCGCTATAATATTACCCCCCCCTCTGAAAAAGCCTGCCTTTAGGCTTTATATATCCGTGAGGTGTTCTTATCTATATGCTTAATAGGTAGCTTATTATCTTCGCTATACTAGCACTCCATCCACTTGTTTAGATACTTTAGGGGTCCTGGCTTATTAGGGTATTAATTATAGAACTCTTTAAGCTTTTGGGGGCAACCTATAAAATTCCAAGTGGGGTACTAGGTTAGGTCTAGATTGTAACCTTTCTATTAGATATAGTATTTTAGCGTTCCTCGTACTAGTTTATAGACTAGTATTTTATTAACTTCCCATTCGTCGTCGCCATTAACTTAAATCGGTAGTAGAGGCTCATTCTTTTGTCTAGGTAGTGGGTTATTTATAGCTTTCCGTAGCTTATCTAGTGAGAAAATAGGGTGGACTTTAATTAAGTCTGGGAGTTTAACCTTGTATAAGTTGCCTTCTTTATTAAGGATCTTATATAGTTCTACTATTTTATAGTCTAGCTTATGGCTAGGCCGTTCTGTTTTTTAGTTTATTGTAACCCAGACCTTATCGCCTATAGTAAAGTTAGGCTTGCGCCTGTGCTTATTTGCCTACTATTCTATTAATTTCTGGGCCTTCTTTAGGTTCTTGTAGGCTACCGTCTATACTTCTTCTAAGCGTCTAGCATATTACTGTGCTTTCTTATAAGATAGTTTTTTATACACGGTCTGTGGTCCTTTTGGTCTTTCCTAGTTAAAGCTTGTATAAGGTAAGTATCCTATTTCTAGCTAAATAGGTGCAAACCCTATAGAGTTATAGGGTAGGGTTGCCTGGGCGTAGTTTATTATAGGTAGTAGTTTGCTCCAGTTGTTCTAAAAGTAGTTAATAAAGGGCCAGAGTCTCTGGTCTAAGTATTAATTTATAATCTCCATCTAACCATTTATCTAGGGGTGGTATACTATAGAGAGCTTTAGCCTAATACCTAGAATCTGGGTAAACTCGTTCCAGAAGGCTGATATAAACTATGGCCTATAGTTGGATATAATAGTATCTGGTAGTCCGTAAATTTGGTAGACATAGTAGATATATAATTAGGCCGCCTCTTTAGCATCAATATTCTTATAGTAGGGGATTAAGAACAGGCGCTTGCCAAAGCAGTTAACTAGGATTATAACTATATCATATCCATCGCGGTCTGTAGGTAACTTGTGGAAGTCTATAGAGATATACTGCTAGGGGCGTTCTAGTATCGGGAGTGGCTTTAATAGCCCTAGGGTCTTATCTCGTGGAATTGTAGACCTATGGCAGTTGTCGCAGTTTTGTATATAGCGGTCAATATCCATAACCATTCTGGGCCAGTAGTAATGGTCACCAATAATCTTATAGGTTTTATTCTTTCTAGGGTGGGCCGTAGAGACCTAAGTATGTGCTTTGGTGATAAGCTAAGTCTATAAGTTCTGTACCTCTGCTACTATTAGCCATTCCTAGTGCTTAAGCAGTCCGTTTTCTAGGGACTATAGGCCGATAAAATCCTTTGCCTTTTCACGGTACTTCTGTAGAGAAGGGGCCGTACGGTTTGCCTACAGCAGTTTATTAATAAGGTTAAGGTCTATAGAATTAACAGGACATATCTTAGCGCTTAAAGGGTCCGTATTTAGTTCTGCCTATATTTAGGGGTCAAGGCATTCTAGTCGTAGTAGCATCTAAGTCTATAATAAGATCTTCGCAGCTGCCTGGTTATCTAGGTCCTGTTTACGCCTTATAAGAGCATCCGCACGGTTGGTAGCACCTGGCCTATACATAATTAGGAAGTTAAACTGGGATAGGACCTCCACCTAGCGTACCTGCTGGGCTGTAAGGGCCTTTGTTGTTATAAAATATTCCAGGGCTTTATGGTCTGAAACTACTTAAATAGGCTTAGGGGTTCATTTTAACTGTATTCGCCAGTACTAAAAGCTAGAGATAATGGCCAGCATTTCTTTATCGTGAATTGGGTAGTTTAGCTTAGCATCTATTATAGTCTTTAAATAGTAAGCAATAGGGTACTATTTTCCGTCTATTTGCTTCTGGGAGTAAACGCCAGCTATAACGCCGTCTAAGGCATTAGTTTCTAGCATTAAGGGCCGTTTTAGGTTAAAGTAGGCAAGCAAGGGAGCAGAGACTAGTCGTTTCTTAAGCTTATTAAAGGCCTGCCTATATACGGTATTAAAGTGAAAGGGCTAGTCCTTGTAGGTAAGTTAGCTTAGGGGCCGGGTAATTCTACTATAGTTCTTAATAAAGTGTTAGTAGAAGTTGCAGAACCCTAAGAATAACTACACCCCCTTTACGGTCCTTAGGGGTATCCATTGGTTAATTATAGCCGTCTTTTCTAGGTCTGCCTTAATTCCGTTTATACTAATAATAAACCCTAGGTACTTTATGCGCTTAACACTAAATTCTAATTTCCTAATATTAGCCTAGAGGCCAGCCTCTTAGAGCCATTATAGGACTTTATAGACATGCTCCTTGTGTTCCAACTTATTCTTAGAGTAAATTATAATGTTATCCAGGTAGGCTATATAGAAGTCATTAAGGTAGTCAAAGAGTATATTATTTATATATCGCTGGTATATAGCTAGTCCGTTGGTCAGTCCAAAGGGAAGTACTTTGCATTTATATATTCTATAACGGGTCTAAAATGTAGTAAGGTCTTTTAATCCAGGGTCTATCCTAATCTAGTAAAAAGCCTAACGGATATTAAGCTTAGTAAAGATTTTAGCTCTACTTATTCAGGCTAGAGTCTTATTAAGTAAGGGCAAAGAGTAGCGGTCCTTACGGGTTATATTATTAAGTTTGCGGTAGTTAATGCAGAAACAAAGTCCTCTATTTGGCTTCTTAGTAAAGAAAATAGGCGAGTTAAAAGGGGCTTAACTAGGCTCAATAAAGCCCTTATTTAGGTTATTAATAAGGTACTACTTTGTAGCCTGCAATTTAGCAGTAGACTGCTAACAAAGGGGGCTATAACTAAGGGTGTCTTCCTTATCTGGCTTAATCTTAATCTTGTGGTCATACGGTCGGTAAGGTAGGAGTATATTGGACGCTGCCTTGGAGAATACGTCCTTAAATTTCTAGTGTTAATAGGGCAGTTTCTATTCTACTAGCTCCTTATCTATAAGCTTACTTTCCTATCCACTAAGCTTGCTTTCCTTTTCCTTAATTATTTAATCAATTTTATATAAGCTAGTGGTAAAGGCAATAGTATTAGGTTAAACCAAGTTCTAGTAGAATCCTACAGCGCCAATACAGCAGATATTAACTAGGGGAAGGTCCGTAGGTTTCTTTACGGACTTTTATCAGGCCGTATTTTACGGCATAGGGTTTGTAGTCTTCCTTAGCTTACATTCCATTTTCTATAAGTTGTCCTTCTAGTCTATTAGTTTAGTATAGCGTCTGGTATTCCTAGCCTTCCTTTATAGCTGCATAGGGCCTAAGTTCTCCGTAGGGGACTTAGCTAGGTCACTACTAATTTCCTAGATTTCTAGTGCGGGTGGCGTAACATAGATAGTCTAGGGGCGGTATAGTATATAAATCCGTTGCGGATTAAGCTGTATATCTTTCTTAAAGGCCTAGTCCCTACGCATAGCGTCAGCCTAGTAAATAGTATCAATCTAGGGCTGTATAAGGTTTTCCATTATAATACTAATTTCTTTTATAAAGGAAGGGGTTAGGGGTAGGGATTTAGGCTAGATAAGCCATCTACTCTATACGTTAAGCTGTAAGCCTAAATAGGCTAGCCATTTTCTTCTTAAGATTATATAGTGGCTTCCTAGGTCTGTAATAAGAAAGGGGATATTATACTACCTTCATCTATTAACACGGAGGTGGATCTGTAAGATAGTTGTAATAGGTGGTCCTATTTATCTATTATACCCGCGAATAGGAACTGGTTTAGGCAGTTCCTTAAAAGGCGTATTTAAAAATTTAGCTAGCTTTACAGCGCACTAGGTGTCTATTAAGGCAAAGGTATTCGCTCCAGAGTTAGCTAAAGCGGAGGTTAAAACTTAATATCCATTACAAAATAAAGTATAAGGGATAGTGTAGCTTCTTCTACTAACTAGCCGACCCAGATTAATATATAACATATTAATTCCTTTTAACCCTAGAGAGAAGTCTTTCTCTAGGGTTCCTCTTTTTCCAACTTTATACTATCCTCCTAAATTAACAGAACCTTGCCTGTTTTTGCCTTTGTCTGGCAATCCTTTATAAAGTGGTTTTTCTGGCTATATAAAAAGCAAGCTCCTTAATTACTAAGGGCCTATTTATAGGGGTCGTTGTATATAGGCTAAGTATACGCCAGACCTGTAGTAGGACTAGCTATATAGCTAGCTGCTAAATTAACGGCAGGCTGTGCGGCTAGTGCTATAGGAGTTATAGATTATACCAAAGTGTTATAGGCTATTTGTGTAGTGCTTATAGTCTAGTTTAAAGAGTTTCTAGCTTTATACCGCTTAGCTTATGCCTTAATTTAATAGAGGCCTTGGTTAATAGATAGACAGTAGTCTATAAGTATCTTTAGCGTCTATATAGTAGTAAAAACTGGCAGTATAGCGCGCTATAGGTCTAGAGTAAGCTTGTTAAAGAGGTCCGGCATTAGGTCTTTATAGGGAATTTAGGCTTAGCTGGCTAGGTATAGAAAGCAGGTCTAGAAGGCTAAAAAGGTCTCTATCGTCTTCATATTAAGAGCTTTATAATTAAGGCGGGCGTTCTATACCTTAAAGGGGTCCTTATAGATGGAAGATAAGTGGTTAATTATCCCGTCTCTAGAGAGGAAGGGATTTGCCAAGTCCTAGGCGTATCACGGACGTAGGTGCGTCTATACGTCTCTACCAGTACAGCCAAAGACATAGGCTATCTTAGCTTAAGTAGTAGGGAAGTGGTCCGTATTAACTTCAAGCTTATCCTATAATTAAAGCTTCTAGTTATCAAATATAGGGTTAGTTCCGTCTGTAAATAATAGGGGGTCTGTAACCTTCGCGGACTGTAATAATGCTAATGCTGTACGTTAGGCTAGGGCCTTAAGAACTATAGCAAGTCTCTAGGTGTCTAATAACTCCTTGCTAGGTATAGGGGTGTCTCTAGTTTTAAGCAGCTCTTAAAGCTGTTCAATTTCGGTATTAGCTACTACTAGTTCTTCCTAGGGGGTTAAAACGGCGACTGTTTTACCATTAAAGGTATTTATAGGTCCTACAGCGGCTTTACCAACTACTGTATTTCTTGGCATGGTGGTAGGGGTATTAGGTAATTTCTGGTATTTGTTTATTTCCTAGGGGGTCTAGTCTATATATATTCTATTCTTAGGTTTCGCGTTCTATTTATATTCTTTTAGTTCTTAGGGGTCTATCCTGTCCTTATAGTCCTATTCTGTGTCCTTGTCCTGTTTATGGCCTTATAGATATATTTAAGTTCCTTTTTAGGAAAGAAGAGTAGTAATAAGCTTTAGATAATGTTAGCGACTTAGTTAATTAAGGCATAAGTACGGCAAGAGGGTCGCGCAAGCCTGTATAATTGGATTGTCTATAAACAAGAATCCAAAGCTAGAGAAAGGAAAGGAGAAGAAGAGTAGCGCCACTTAATGTTTTATGTGATCTTCGCGTCACGTAACCGCAATCTGCGGCAATTTGCTAGTACCGTAATACTATCCAAGATTGTCTGAAACTGTCTGCGATTGTCCGCTACAATCCACTGCCATAATCCACCGTTTTCCACCAGCGCCGTAACATGTAGAGTATTTGTGTTAACAAACATTTCTAGAGCCTTATTTAGGTTTGCCTTTATTATTACATTACTAGGTTGTCTTGGCTCTTAATCTATTAAATCTTAAAGAGTTTTTACTATTTATAAGATTACCAAAGTGCTATAATATTAATTATAAGGCGCTTTTCCTTTGTGGTACTAAGCTTAACTAGACACTTATAGAGGGAATATAAGTTGGTACACACAATTATAGGGATAATAGGAAGTTTGAGTTAATCTATAATTATCTTTAGGGTAGTTCCAATTATAATTGCTATGTTAACTTTGCTAACTATTCCATATATCTCTAACGCTAGAACACTTCGAGTAACGTGCTTGCTCTTAGTTAAGCTCCAATAGATAAGATTGCTATAGATTATAAAGTTATTCTCTCTAGTAGATTCATTTGCGATAATAATTTTATATCCTAGCTAGGAGCTAAAATCTTTATTATTTATAAATAATCTATTAACAAATATAAAGAGCTTAGCGGTAGGAAGGTTAATAGGTATATAGAGTAGTCCCCAATTAAGATGGTTTATTTACTAGGAAAGACGCTTATTTAGGGCAAGAACATTATCCTTAGTTAGTTCCTGGTGTTAAGCGGTAATAAAGAGATTAAAGGAAGCCTTAGGTTAATAGATAGAAGTAATATAAGCTCCGTGAGCGCGTTGCTCTACATATCCTTACTTTAGAGAATTAACGTTAATAACGTTAATCTTCTTGCCTTAACCCTTCTGGCGTAAAGCAATAAAGTCCTTATTTAGGGAGAGGATGCATCCATTAAAGAGTAATGGTGTTGTTAGGTTAAGCCTTTCCTTTAGCTTTACTATAAGATTTACCTTTACTAGCTTGTCTTCTTTAAGAGCTAAGAATTAGTCGTCTCCTAAGATAATTGTATTATTAGTTTATATACCAATAATTCTAAATAGAGTTCCTGTAGTTATAATAAGGAAGAAGGGGTTAAATATAAAAGTTATTATTAAAAGCTTCTCTTTATAGTGCTTGCTATAGGTAGCCTACTAGTGAGTTCCTACCTCTGCAATTCTATATAATGGCTTAAGCATAACCATGATTATATCTTCAGGATATTAGTGGCGAATTTATTCTAGAAGGTATGCTAATATTAAGCGCTAAAGGTACGTCTCTAATTAGGTATAGGCCTAAGTAATATCTTATAAATAAACTGTTATTCTATTCTTTATTAAGGAGGGAGCTAGCGTAATAATAACTCGCTAACTAGCTTGTTAAATTATAGGGGATTGCGTAAGAATTACTTTCTTACCGTTGTTATTATAACCTTAGATAACTAGCCTTAACTTCTTAAATAGGGTATTAGTAGCTTTGCCCTTAATCTTATTAAATATTTTTAACTTAAAGATGCGAACTCCATTAAATTTGGTAGGGTTATACTTCTTAAATTTAAAGACTCCTCTTATAATAAGACCGTTAATCTCCTGCTTATTAAATGCTTGGAAAGGGGCTCCTAGAGTTATAATACAGCCTTTCTTTTAGAGTTGTTTTGCGAGCTTAAAGTCTACCTTCTCTTTAGCTGTTATAAAGGCCATTAACAACTTAACTCTACTCTTAATAGCGGCAACGAATTGCTCTTTAAAATTAATAAGATATTAGCAATTTTGTAATCCTTTTAAGCGACCTCTACTACGTTATAGTTGCGGCATATCTACTATAACTGTATTAGAATTGTAGTCGCCTTCTAGAGTACGTTAATTGTGGTTCTCCTCTAGGGTATCCTCTAGGGCATCCTATAAAGGCTTAAAACTGTTATCCCTATAGTAGGGCTTAATAACGGTTAAATGGAATTAAGTGGGTCTATAGGGTATCTAAAAAGTATAAGTTTAACCCTTAATGGCGATAAGTGTATATAGGCCTAACTAGCCCCCTTTCTTACACCATACCCGTACTTTAGATTAGAGTGGTAGATCTATTATAATTAAGGTATTTAGGCCGTTTCTTATTTTTAGTATGTTGTTGACCTGGCGTATAGCGTAGATGCGGCGTACCTCCTTTATTACTTTATAGATAGCCTTAGCTTATTGCGTAACGGATAGAGATAGTAAAGAATTATTAATTATTTAAGGGTAGGCGCTAAAGACTAGTAATGTAGGTATAAGCCTATCTGGGCTAGCGGAATTATTAATAGCCTTAATAGCTATCTATAAGATAAGCTCTTTGCTAGCGCCCTTTAGTTCTAAAGAAATAATCTTATATACTTAGTGTAATGGCGTGTAATATTGTTCTACTTTTCTAATACTATTGTGTGCCTTAATAGGGACTTCTTTAATCTTAATTTCTATTGCCTTTACCTATTACTAAAACTTTATAGATAAGAAGTTCCTTTCTGCGTTATAAATAACTTAATTAGGGGGTCCTAGGTAGATATTAATCTAGTATAATTAAAGAGTATTCTATACGTTCCTAGCTGATATATCCTTCAGGAAACGTGCGGCTTAAAAGAAGGTTAAGAGGTTAATAACTTAGAGTACTAGCTTGCCGCTAAGATATATAATATTAATAATGATATAGAAGTTAAAGTTATAGTTATCTTTAAGGGTAAACTTAAATCGGCTAGGGGACTTCTAGTTTATTTAGCAGTAATAGTAGTACTTTATAAGATGCTTAATTATTTTAGCCTTAACTTTATAACCTGCTTGCTGAAGAACCCTAAGCAATCTATAAACTAATAGGTGACTAAAGTAATAGTATAGTTAATGTAACTCTAACTTAGTTAAATAGCTCTAAGCAACGCTCCTTTCTGGCTGTTAAAGGAGCAACTAAGGGTAACCCTACTTGCGTATAACGGGCACCCGATTATCTCCCTAAATAAGCATATTCTTAAGGTTATTGAGCTTAACGCCTAACTTATCTATATCTTAGATACAGAATAGAAATAGGGTGTTTGCGGGAATAATATGGAAAGTAATATATCCTAACGGGGTTTGGACCTTAATTATACTAAGAGAGATTATAGTACCCTTGCTAAAGCAAATTGTATATTAGCCTACCGTTAATTGGTTAATCTAAATAGAGCTATTAAGCTGCTAAAGAGCTTAAACTTAAGGTTCTCCTGCTGTAGATATTCCTGCGGCTCTAGTATCTAGTATAATACTATAGAAGACGTTCGCTGAGTATCTATTATTAAAGGAGAACGCGGAACTTTCCTTTAGCTTATTAAAGATATCTAACTTTGTGACAGAATAGAGCGTAGATTGGTTATTAAGAACAGTAATGGTTTATATGCTATTTACCTCACTATACTTAGTAAAGTATTGGTTAGGAGAGTAGTCCTTAATTTCTATATCTATAAGGAGCTGTTTGACCTTATTAACCTTACCCTTAAGATCTTCTTCGCCTTTATATTAAACTAGGAAGCTTTGGAAGTAGGCTATAGTAACCTTATATTTTCTAACGTTTTATGCGCTCTAGCGAAACTTATTATATGCCTTCTTTTGTCTATTAAGAGGGTGCCTAGTTAACTAGTAATTTGGCTTCTTATAAATATAGCATTTCTTCTACTAATTGTTTTAAGATAAACCTCCATAAGGACCTCTATAATTACTTTATAGTTAACGTTAATTATACCCTCTACTGTATCCCCTACCCCGGCTACTATATATTTGATTAGTTTAGTTATAATTATATTAGTTAGCTAGGTTGATTAAAGTAGGTTAGGGTTAGGTATTAAATTGCTATACTTCTTAAGAGCGCAGAGCGGTGCTAATAGAGGATCTTAATTAAGTATATACTCCTTTATAAGTATTTGCAGGATTAAAGAGAGTAAGGTTGTATTCTTTAATACCTTAATATACGCTAATAACTTAATCGCGTAGGCTGAAGTCCTTTTAATATAATTTAGATAAACCATGCTAAATTATCTAAAGTTAGTTAAAGAGCTTTTAAAGATAATCAAGTTAAGAGGTATCTGGGTTTGTAGTAATAATTTTTAGAAAGGTAGTCTCTCTCCACTCCAATATATATTACTACTTATTCTCTTCTGTTTTAAAGTGGCATCTTATCTTATATATTATTCGGTTAAAATTGTATCCTTTTCCTACTAAACGGTTATAATAGAAGGTACTGGCGCGGCCCTTAAGTATAACGGAATAAGTGTTATAATATTGGTTAGGTTCCAGTCTAACCTTCTAGCAATTATTATAGAAGATGCGCAGCTTTAAATTAAGGATATTATATAGTTCCCTACTAAACCTCTTCTCCTGGTCTAAATAGAGCTTTATAAGCTCTATAAGCATTTTTAAAGTGCCTCCAAGTGGTATTAGGCCACGTTAAAATTGCGTTAAAGATTAAGGTGGGGATTGCTTTATAGGCTATAGTAGAGATATAGATCTTAATGGAATACGGTATGGTACCTAATCTTACTGTAATAGAGTTCGAAGGTTATTAAATTGCGAAGTAAGGGGATCTTGCGCTTGCTCTTAAGGGGCAGTAGTTAAAGTTATGGGTTGAATTAGTGGAAGTAATAGATATGGAACGTAAGAACTTATGCCTAGAGCAATAGAATTAGGACGCGTCTCTATTAGTATATTATTTAGATTTTATTGTGAGTTGAGCTTCTTCTTATTGCGTAGTTGGTGCTTAATCTCTTATAGAGTCCATTCGTGCTCTTCTTCTACGTTAATGACTTGCTCCTGGATATTGTCTCTAATAGTACCCCTATCTATAGGGACAAATACTCTATTCTCCCAAAGGAAATTACGGAAGTCTTATATAATATCTTTCTTCACAAGAGCCTATGTTTCCTTTGTCCATCCAATAAAGTCCTCCTTTATGTAATACTATAGTATAGTGTCGTTATATTCGCGGTCTATATAGTATACTATGTGGTGTAATAAGAATCCGTTTAGGTCCTATTGCTTGGCGTTTATAGGGTTGATATCTATGTCCTATATCTCTAGGTTAATATCTTTCTTATACTACTTTAGGTAGGTTAACGCCATAATAGCTGTTGTTTTATTAATAGAAAAAAAAGGAAAATAAGGGTTATTTAACGGGGTATCATACGTTAAAAGTAGGTAGGGTTTTCGGTTTTGTAGGATCTCGTAGGTTTGCTGTCAAAAGGTAGGCAATTTGAGATGTAGTTAACGCGTTTTAGACGTTAACTTAGGACCCTAGGTTCAGTAACACTTCTAACCTAAAGTACTTAACTAAATCTTCGTAAACGTAGTTGTTCTGCGTAATAGACGCAACTTGGTATCTCCTAGTACTTAGTGACACTTCTATTACTAGTTTTCCGCAAGTCTAAGGTAGTACAGTATCGCCAGGATCCATTCCATATAAGCGCATATAGCACCCCTACACAAGACTATCTCTTCTGTTCGAAAACCTAGCTGCTCTGTAGTTAACTATGTATTTAACTACTGATTAGTGTTAGTCACACAGGGTAACTCACCAATAACGACTACTTAAGTAGGTTACAGTGATATTGGTTAAAAAGCTTATGATTATTAGAATGAGGGAGGGCGAGGAGCTTAAGACTCCTCGCCACGCTAGTGCCGCGGCGATATGTGACGACCGCTTGCCTCATTCCCGACAAGGTGTGTCCCTATTGTATATAGTAATAGCATTATTTTAGGTATAGTTTGTGGTTATAGAGCCTTGTATTATATATAAGGCCATTTATAATTATTCCTTTTTAGATAAGAAGTTTTTGCATTTCTGGTGTATATATACTAATAATAAGGGAGCTATGCGTTTAACTAGTGTCTCCCTAGTAAGTCTCTAGCGACTTTTATATTCTCTTATTATTCTTATTATATGCTTAAATTATATTTTCCTATTAAAGTTATTAGATTTAGGTAATCTTAAGTCCTAGTATAAGGCGTTCTATATATTTTACTATCTCCTATATAGTTACTATATTATTTGCTTAGCGTCCCTTTTCTACCCTAAGGCTTATAGGAACTGCTAGAACTTTAACTAGGTAGTTTTTATAAAGCACTTTTATACTAATATATTCTCCTAGCCTGTCCCCTACCCTTATAGCTTATTTCTTTACCTATTAGTCCTTTAGGGTAACTCTAATATCTCCGCTCCTTAGGTGTTGGACTATAATAGTATTATAGACTTTCTTATAAATCTTTATAAGGACTTCTATTTCTAATTATCCCCTAAACCCCTCTACTTTTTCTATATTTAGTTATATTATAATTATATACCCGGTTATTATCTTAAGGGGATTAGGTTCCCTATGCTATAAAAGCGTAGCTATAGCGGCCTAGGTACGGTTTGCCAGTAAAGAGGGGTTTTATTTATTTTTAATTTTACTTAGCCGTTAAAGGATTTAATTAAGGGATTGCTAAAGGGGCGCCTAAGGGATACTAGACTGGCGGAGCTATTCTATTAGCTATATTAGTTTATTATAGCTAATAGTTACTCCCCTATAATTATAGATACTAGACGCGTTTAATAGGCTTTATATTTTATTAAATGCTTTCTTAATAGAGGTATTTCCGCTTTATAGTATGGTATTCGCCTGTTCTTGTTATAGAGGGCCATTACTAGGCGTGGTTCTGGCGGTTGCGCGCGAGTGCAAACTACTGTCGTTTAACGTGTGCCTCCCCTACGATGTAGGCATCTTAGGGGGATTCTCTAGGTGTTTTTCGGGGTTCTTTTTGGTTGGTTTTGGTCTTTTTGGGCCGGGTATAGCAAGAGCTCCAGAAGCTACAGTGCCTTATTCTAATAGTAGGATATTCCCTAGTTATATATTATATAACGCTATTTTATAGGGGTTATTTTCCTTAACTAAAACGCCACAGGATGCTATTTTCCGTCTTTTAATTAAGATATAATTGCCCCTAGGGCGAAGCTAGATATATTTATTTTAAGGTATATATATAGCTCCTAATAGAAGTATATTAGGATTGGCGCCAATATAAATAAATCTTTTAACTAGTTTATAGCCTGCTTAGCGGCTTTCCTAAATATAAAGGGTCCTAGCTTCTTGCCGTTTTTAAATCCCTTTAGCAAATCAGTAATTAGGAATACTACTCGCGTATAGTAAATAATAAATATTTAATAGAAGTTCGCCATGCTTAAGAAAACCTATACTTCTCTAAATGTTATAGGGTAGGGCTATTCCCTAATAGCATCCACCTAGCTTTTCTCTATTAATACTCCGTTAGGAAAACGGGAGAGTAGTAGGGGCTAGCCCGAGGTCATTTCAGCTAGATCCGCTGATCTGCTTATATATACTTCTTTACGCTAGCCCAGGGCCACCTTAGCCACTTTAGCTACTTTAGCTACTTTATATCTAATAGCTATAATATTTATAATATTTCCTATAACTGCAATATTTATAAAATAATTAAAATTTAAAATATTAAATTAATAGTTAAAGGGGTATA
>Ga0307507_10001708_pt1 | contig 48496 bp, 8 predicted proteins | sample 7_EM_MG_FD_207223 | JGI IMG/M metagenome (GOLD analysis project Ga0307507, IMG submission 207223) | Populus trichocarpa ectomycorrhiza microbial communities from riparian zone in the Pacific Northwest, United States - 7_EM | ecosystem: Host-associated > Plants > Roots > Unclassified | place...
GGGCGCTTATAGTATAGTATAAATAGGGACTTAAGGCTAAAGTCTAGGACATAATTATCCTAATAGAAGATGCGGATACTCTAAGAGAGTTAATAGATTAGTTAATAAAGATTAATAATAGAATCTACCAAAGGGAACAAGCTAAGAGAGGGCAAGATAGAGTTCTATAGTTATATAAGGCGCAGAGTACGCAACAACAGATATAGAGTTAAAAACTATAAAATAGCGCAGAGCTAATAGACCTAAGCGGTACTAAAGAAACCTAAAGATGGGAAAAGAAACTATAGAAACCTAGAGGTTAAGGATTAAGTAATTAAAGGACTTAGGAGTAGAGGCCAAACTAGAGATCTTAGCAGTAGAAGACGTTTAGGCGGACTCTATAGCAAGAAAGATAGTTTAAAGATAGAGCTTATATAAATTACGGAAAATAGGGTCATTTCGCTAGAGACTATAGAGGTGGTTAGAGTAATTATATAGTAAAGGGAACCAGACTAGCAGACGGCACATATATATAGAGGGATAATGGTGCACTATAAGGAACAAAAGAGTGTTTAATTAACAGTTTTGCGTATTGTTACAACAACGTATACCAAATTCATAAGGACGCTAAGTACGGCGTAAGCTATTAGCTATAGGAGCCATTATTATCTAAGTTTAAAGGAACTAGCAAACCAGCTCGTAGATTAGACATTAAAGATAATAAATTTAACATAGGCGAAGCATTTACTAACAATAAGGCAATAAAGGCAGCTTACTAGGAGTATGTAAACCTTAGAGAAGTTAAAATAGAAGCAGAGACTAAGACCATTATAGAATAAGGTTTAGTAATGGGTATAGCAATACTATTAAATACGATTTCCATCGCTTTATAAGATAATAGGAGTAACGTTTAGAAGAAATTAAGTAAGTAAATAACTACTAGTGCTAGCTTATTACTTAATAAAGGTAAAAGGCCACAGGCTTAAGATTCTTAAGAAGAGATAAAAGAAGCTTAAGATTTTTAAGATAAGATAAGATACACCTAAGGACCCATAACAGACAAAAACTAATAGGAAAGGGTAGTAACTTAGTTTAGTAATAAACGAATAAGTATAGGACATAAGTTTAAGAACTATAAGTTTGGAGAACGAATAAGAACGTCAGCAATTCTAGGTAAACGTAGTGTTTAGCCTAAAGATTAAATAGTTGATACTAGGATTAAAAAGCAAGACAACTATAAAGATTTAGCTACAAGATATAGAAAATAAGAAACTATAGATAAGTTTAGGACAAGAATCATTATATAGCAAAAGTAGAAGCTAGACAAGAGGTTAGCTATACTAGGTCGTATAAGGAATAGAGCACCTATATAAAGAGTTACTAATAGGCCGAGTGTAGGGACACCTAGGGCAAAGTGGTTAAATAAACTGGAATAAGAAGAGGATCTAGATATTCTAACTAGGTTTAAAGAAAGACATACTAAAGGATGTTATAGTATAGTAATAACAAGGTACTTTCTAACGGATAGACTATATACACTAAACTAGCTATATGGAAAGTAGTATAGGCAATAATATAACAATAAATAGGCAGATTTTTATATATAGCTGGATAAAAAAGTTGTCTAAGACTAACCTATTACGGAAAAACGCATAAGTTATATTAAAGGAGCATTAATTATAATGTTAAGGAACCTAGAAGAGGGATCTAGGGACTAGAGAAGTAAGTAATAAATTTTAGTACCTATAGCGGAAATACTAGTGGTTAGGTTAACTAGGTATAGGTTTAAACTTAAGAATAAAAATAAACTAAGAGTTAACCTAAAATATACAGCGTATTATACACTATTATAAATAGCTTATATAGATAATATATATAATATGCATAGAGTACCTAAAGATAAGAACTAAAAGTACCTAGTAAGGATATATTAGGCACCAGAGAAAAAGTGGTTTAGAAATGCTAAGTATATATATAGTTGGCACCTAATAGAAGTATAAGGTTAAGGAGACTTAATACTTTAACTAAAAAGATTCCTTATGGAAGAATACCTAGATGGATAATAGTGGTGGGAGTGCCTAGAGAACACTTATCTATGGTATATAAAGGAAAAGAAACAAACTAAGTATTAGCTAAAGTTGGACTAAGTATAAGCAGGATTAAGTAGCTAACAGTTAGGAAAAGGGGAGGCGTATAGGACTAGAGGGAACTAGTATTAGAGCCTTAAACCCTTAAAGGAATTTAAGAATAATACCTAAATTTAAGAGCTAAGTGGCAAGATTAGCAGTTTAAAGTGTTAGTAGATAGTGGAGTAACTAGGAACCACATATTACTAAAGGCAGTAGAAAGGATAGGGTTACTATATAGATAAAAGAAATACCTATATCCACTTATAACAATTTTAGGAGACTAGATAGCCTATAGAGGAGGTATTATTAATCTTAAAATAGGACCTATTTAGGTAACTATTAAAGGGAGACCAGTTAGAATGTCTTTTAATATCCTACTGTTAGGACAGGACGAGGCGATACTAGGAATGCCTTAGTTATAGGAGTATAATCTAAAGATTAATTAGGTTATAGGTTAAGTCGATATTAAGGATATATAATAGTGTAAAGTGTGACAGTAAACCAAGTTGGTATAGTACTAAGTTAGAGTAATATATAAAGAGACTAAGCGAGGCTTAAGTTATATACTAAAGAGATACCATAAGTATGGTAAAAAGTTATAGTTACTAGAAAGTAAAAAGCTATTAGAGCATGCAGCATGGGACTATAAGATAGAATTAAAAGAGGGAATAAGTCTAAAGTTCTTTCTAATCTATAAGCTTACTGAAATAGAGTTAGTAGCGCTTAAGGAGTTTATTTAGGAGAACTTATAAAAGGGATATATTAGACCATTGTAGTTATTAGCAGGATATTTAGTACTATTTATCCTAAAGAAAAACGGAAAACTTAGAATGTGTATAGACTATAGATAGTTAAATAGCATTACTAGGAAGGATAGGTATCTTTTACCCTTAATTAGCGAAATCCAAGATAGGATAGGCAACGTAAAGATCTTTATAAAGATAGATCTAAGATGGGCGTACTATTAGATTAGGATCAAGGAAGGCAACAAATAGAAGGCAGCCTTTAGGTTAAAGAAAGGACTATATAAGCTATTAGTTATACAATTCGGGCTTATAAATGCACTAGTAATGTTCCAGAAGCAAATTAATAGTGTATTAGGAGAACACCTAGATGAATTTGTTATAGTATACTTTAATAACATTATTATCTACTTAGAGAGTAAGGAAGAGTATAGAGAACATATTAAATGGGTCTTAAAAAGACTATAAGAAGAACAAATGCCAGTAGCAATTAAGAAATGCGAGTTCTTTACCAGGAAGACCAATTTTATTGGATTTATTATTAAACTAGGCCAACTTAGTATAGATCTAAAGAAGATTGAGGCTATAGTAAATTAGTAGGAACTAGAGAACGTTATACAGTTAAGATTGTTCCTAGGGTTTTGCAATTACTGTAGAAGGTTTATAGCGCAATAGTTATAGAATGTTAAGCCATTTATACGGTTAATAAAGAAAGAGGAACCATGGGCATAGGGAAAGGAATAATAAGAACTATTTAAAAGAATTAAAGAGTTGTTTACCTAGGAGCCAGTTCTTAAGATCTATTAACTAGGTCTAGAGACGGTTGTAGAAACAGATGCATTAGACTTTATACTAGGGGCATACTTCCTATAGAAATATTAAGATGGATAGCACCTAGTGGCATACTATAGTAGAAAGATAATACTACTAGAGTTAAACTATGACATCTACAATAAGGAGTTATTAGGTATAGTTACAGCACTTAAGGAATAGAAAGCATTCTTATAAGGCATAGAGAAACTATTTGTGGTTAAAACGGACTATAAGAACCTTATAGGATTCCTAATAATAAAGGAACTCAACTAAAGACAGGTTAGATGGGCGGAAATGCTTATAGAATACTATTTTAAAATTTAGTATACTAAGGGTACAGATAATGCATAAGCAGACGCTCTAAGTAGAAAGGCTGAACTATAAAGTAATAAAAAGCTATTAGGAGCTTTATTGCGAAAGGATTAAGATAGATTAATTAGGTATAATTATCTAAAGATTATAGTAACTAAGGAAAATCAGATCCATAAATTACTAGAGAGTAATTAGATATAAAAGATTTAAGAAGTATAGATAGAGGATCTAGACTTAAAGCAATATAAAAATAGAGAAGTAATATATATACCTAAGTCTATTATAGAAGAATTTATTAAGGAATTCTATAAGGGAATAACACAAGGATACAACGGAGCTATAGGCTTAGTATTAAGACTTTAAAAGGAGTATATTATTTAAGGAATCTGGGGACTAGTAAAATAAGTTACTAAAAAATATTTAAATTGCTAAAGGAACAAACTAATAAGGTATAAGCCGTATGGAGGGCTATAACCTATTAAGACACCAGGAAGACCATGGGAGGTTATATTATAGGACTTTATTATTAAGTTACTAAAGTTAAGAGATTCTATTATAGGACAAGATTATAACGCGATTTTAGTAATAGTGGATAAGCTAATAAAGTGGGGATACTTTATAGCATGCACTAAAGAGATATTAGTAGAAGATGTCGCTAGAATCTATATAAAGGAAGTATTTACAAGATATAGAGTACTAGATAAAATTATATTAGATAGAGATCTAAGATTTATAGTAATATTTTAGGAAGTGTTTCTAGCAGAATAAGGAGTTTGTGTAGCAATATCTATAGCGTATTATCCGCAGATGGACGGACAAACGGAAAGACTAAACTAGACACTAAAGCAGTATTTAAGGCATTATGTCAATTATGCACAGAATAATTAGGTATTGTTATTACTAGTTATATAGTTTGCATACAATGCAACACTATAAGAAGGAATGGGGACATTACTATTTAAGGCGAATTATAGATACGAGCTAAGAACATCGTTATCGCCATATTAAGTAAAAAAGATAAGTAGCACAGCTAAATAAAGAATGGAGACGTTAATAAATCTTTATACAGACCTTAAAGAAACAGCTAAACTAGTATAAAAATAAATAAAAAGGTACTATAATGCTAAGAGATCTAAGGGACCAGATCTTAAGAAGGGAGATAAAGTGTGGCTACTATATAAAAATTTTAAGAGTTGACGACTAAGTAAGAAGTTAGACTATGTTAGACTAGGACCTTTTAAAGTTAAGTAAAGAATTTTATTGGTTATGTATAAGTTAAACCTACTAGCCAAAATAAAAATCTACCCTATATAATATATTGCAATGCTAGAGCCAGTATATGGGAATATTAAGCCACCAGTCTATAAGGCAGATATATATAGAGGATAAAAGGAAGACAAATAGCAAGTTTTAAAGATTATTAGTTATAAGGATATAAATAACAAAATATAGTATAAAGTAAAGTGGATAGGCTATAGTAAGACTATCTAGAAACCACTAAGCAACCTAAAGAAAGCTATAGGAAAGGTATAGGAGTATTAAAAGAGAGCAGGTTAGGCAATATTAATAAAGAGAAATTACCAAAAAACAAATCGCCTAAGGGGGACCTAAGAGGAGCAATTACTAAGCTACTTAAAGTTATTTCCCTTATAGAAGGAGAGCCAGCCCTTTTATTACCTAGTTTGTTAAAACCCTATTAAACTAGTTTCTACTCCTTAGAGCGAACCTTCTTATAAACCTTTTTAAGATAGGTTAACTAAGTAAACGTAACCTACTAAGACTTAAAGGAGCGATATTAAGCCTTAAGGGCCCGAGCGGTTTCTTTAGTAGAACGGTGGAGTTTGGCGCGTATGGCGGCCAACTTAGACTTAAGTTTTATAGTAGTAGATTAAATACGAGACCCTATAATAAGTTACTTAGGGAACTTAAAGACTGTTAAGAGTTATAGGATGTGTATACTTAGTATTAGAAATAGAGCGAATATTATAGGACAATTAAATATTTGCTTTAGTACACTTTAAGTAAGATAAGGGTTGTTAAGATAAGGGACTCGCTATTATAATATACACTAACCCCGCTTTTGCATAATAAGAATATGGAGATGATATTATCTTACTAAGCAATAATATGGCAGCTATAGTGCGAGCATAATATTGCGCTTATAAGAAAGAAGAAGCTTTAGGTATAATAAGTAAGAATATTAACTAGACTAATTAAATAGATATTATACCTCTAGTAGACAACTTAGAGATGTTAGGAATTTTTAAGAATAAAGATAAAGAGGAGGGAGATAGTGTTATAGACACTTTAAGTACAATGTTATAACTACTTGGAGAAGAGTTGTAGAAAGCTAGTTGGTTAATATAGGTACGGTTTAGGATGGATCCGGTGGAACTATGTAATGAGGAATAGTAAGCGAGTTATATAATATTGTACGCAGTATACGAGGTGTACGCAGTGTACGTCTATGTATAATACGTATAACACGTACCTTACGTATAAGAGAGGATTTCTTAGGAGTATGGTTGTGTATTTAAAGGACCTTAGTCCCTACTGTAGATAGTTCTCTCCTTATAGTAAATCTTAGAATATAATTGGAGTTAATCTATTAGGCAACTACTCCACCAGTTATTATTACGTTGTTATTTTGTTGTACCTATATACCCAGCCCAATAACAGAACCCACCGTAGTCTAAGCTATAAGGTTCTGTTACACTCCTGCAATTAAACCTCCTTCGCAGTAGCCCTTATACGCTTCCTCTCCTCTAGTATACGCGCCTTTTTAGCCTTTTTAGCCTCCTTGCGCTTAGTCTCCTTATCTTTTTAAAGCTATAGAGCCTTTTCATTGGCCTCTTTTTAAGCTTAACAATCGCGCGCGTCTTTAACTTTATTTGGCGACTAGAAGACTGCACCACCATTATATTCTAGGGGCGCTTTAAGTAGGAGAGGCTTGCTATGCTACTAACGGCGCTTCTTATTAATAAGAGCTTCCTTAAGGCGCTTATTTTTATGCTAGAGGAGAGTACAACGTGCTGAGATTAAGTTGACCGTCTAACTAAGCTATTATAATTCTTTATTATATATATTATTAACAGCTGTATATAAAAGTCGTTTAATCTTCCTCTAATTTAAAGCACTAAGCACTGAGCTTATGCTCTTACTTAAAGATAGCCAGTCCTTCTAATTAATATTAAATTAATTAAGGATTACCTAGGGATTAAATGGTGATAAACCAGTCGTTTTAAAGGCCTTAAGGATAGTCTTAGACTTAAATAAGGTCTACCAGGCCTTATTAAATATGCGGAAAAGGTCTTTTTTTGTAATTAATGATAGTCCTTAGCATCTATCTATAAAGTTGGCCAGTTTAGCTAAGTACGCAGATAAGAGAGGTTTAAATATATAAACGTTAAGAGGCTGTAGCGTATGGGTTAAATATAGTAGATATATAGTTAGGAGGATCTTATTATTATTACAGAACTTAATAAATTCTATTATAATATGCGATCCATGGCCATCTAGTATTAGAAGTTGATAAGATTAATATACCTTTGCTTTTATCTCGCAATTAAATACCTGTTTAAGCCATAATAGCCCTATTTAATTGTTTGTCTATCCAGAGGGAGATAAGGAAAAAAAGGTCTTATACTTTATAGGATTAAAATCCTATAACTAGGTATCTTATATATTGCTAAAAGCAGCTTAATAAATTAGCGCAGGTGTAAAAGAAGTTCTATTAGCACAAATATAAGTTATTGTTGTAATCCACTTATAATTGCCATCCTGTATAATCTGCTTAATACCCCCCTCTTTATATCAACATTAGGAGAAGATCCTCTTCATTTTAGACAGTACATTAATTAAAAAGCCCTTCTTATCTATATTATATATATACCATGGATCGATATTATATTGCTTAAATTTTTGCTATAAGAGCTTGAAATATAGTGAGTATTTAAAGGCTGAATTAGCTCGTTTGCGAGAGGTGTCTATGCTAGATGTCCATTGTGATACAAGATTAATGTTGTGTCGCTTAATTAATTAATTAACCCAGTTCTTGCCAGGTTCTTTACCACCTATTTTTAATATAAAATTTTGTATTATTTATCTTATAGGTAGTAGGCCTTTTACGTAAAGCTTATTAATATATTGTATAAGCTCCTTCTCTTGTATTATATTAAGTAGTCGTTAATTCTCGCACTTCGTGGCATGGGTGCCCTAAACGCCTTTATGACGCCGTGATAGCGTAGAGCGATCAATACCAAACTTTCTTGCAGTTATAGCGTAGTTAGGTTTTTCTCCAGGTCTTAGCGATTCCAATAATGCCAGCGCAGCCTCAAGAGGGTCCATATTGGTAGAGATATTGGGTATTGAAAAGTTGCTGATTTTTGGTTTTGTGGGCGTCACGCGGGCCCGGGCGTTACGCGATGAAGCACGGTAAGCGAGCTCAGGAAATCTACCAAATTCCACCTGTAGAATAGGAGAATCAATCAAGCATCAATTAAATCAGTTACCACCCCTTACTATTGCAATAGCAATACGTATTACCGGAAGTGATATAAACACTGATTAGTGATTATATATTAGGAGACGTATTATCTACAAAGAGAGACGAGCTCGATTAGTCCCTACTATAGGCCTCTACCGATCTTATTTGCTAAGGAGCATCAGTCGACGTGTATTTGAAAAGTTAACCCCTATCTAATAGGCCCTTGACTCTTCATACACAGCCCTTAGGTGTTTAAAGAACCGACCCCTTTTAATAGGCCCTTGGTTCGCGTCTATTACGCATTTTATACTACCCAGATTATGTTAAGGAGCATCAGTTGACGTGTATTTAAAAAGTTAACCCCTATCTAATAGGCCCTCGGTTCGCGTCTACTACGCATTTAAACTTAACAAAAGTTAAGCACTTACGTCCATTACATATTTGTATTAATTCGCGTCCATTATGCGTTTAGAATCTAAAATTGAACTTAATAAGAGTTACGAGATAAGAATTAATATATTAGACACTAGGGCACAAGTTAAAGAAGGACGGAGGAGATAGAGCAAAGGGCTTAACGTGTAGTCTGAAAACATTAATAAAGAAGAAATTAATAAATTTATATAGTATAAGATTATGGAATATGGATCTTATAATATAACAGATAACAACCTATGGGAGCTTTACCGTAATAACTTCAGCACCTTTACACTAGAAGTCTTTAATAATTGCAACTAGATAACTATTTATAACCTCCAACACTTCCTTTAAGTTTATAGAGTATAGGTTAAGAAGGACAGACGTATTATAGTCCTATAGTTACTCTTTAACACCCTATAAGAAGAAGAGCCTATAGAATAAACTAAGCTTAAGATTAGGGAATATATAGCAACTAGAGGGAAGTTTAATTTAGGACAAATTAACTACCTCCTTAAGAATAACTTTACTAGCACTAGTATTATTAAAACCCTAACCTTAATTTTACTAACCATAAACCTTACCCTACTTATAATACCACCTATAAACCCTATTCTACCTATAATACTACCTACTACTATACTCTAGCCTACCTCTATACCGCCCCTATAATAGGAGTTTAATTATATTAATCTAACCTTATAACTAGAACCACCTAGGGGATAGAGTTAAAACCAGGGTTTTAGTAAGGAGTTAATAAACCTCGCAAAGATATATATAGAAGATAATAAGTATAGCAGAGAAGATAATAATTTTAACTTCAAACTTACTATCTTTTATAACCTTTACAGTAGAGCTAACATACCCTAAGAAGCCAAGGTCAAAGCCTACCCTATAATGCTATACGGCTTAGCACTTAACCACTACTATACTAACCTTAAAAACGTTACCCTAACCCTTTTGTTTAACTAAATCTGCGACGCTATATATAACTACTTTAAGGGACCTAAGTATAGGCGTGGTATACTAGGGCAATAGAACTTAATAATCTTAAGGTCTATAATAAGCAAAGGCGAGAATATGGGAAAATTAACCCTAAACTATCTATAATTGCTTATTAAAGAACTAAAACACCTCTAGTATGGTCTTAACCTAAACTTATATACTAATAAGTTCCTCTATAACAAACTTATTAACACTTACCAGGAGCTACCAGTTTATTAATATACCTGCTTTAAACCTTCTAACAGCCTAATTAGCTTAATTAATAACCTATAATCTTCTATTATAACTTTTAAAAAGTTAAATAATGAGAAATCCTAAGCTTTCTTTACTAACCGCTATTACTATAAGTAGTACCCCAAACTACTATCTTAACCATATAATAGACTACTTAACTAATATACACCACCTAAGAAGCGCTGCTTTGTCTGCTATAAGGAAGGTTACTAGTTATCCAAACACTTAAGAGAAGAACGCAATAAATTAAAAAAGAAGTTTAAGGATAGATTTAACCGCCGCTTTAATAGACACGCTAAGTAATATATTACTAAGTATAAGAGAACAGATTATAATAATAAACTTAACTTAGAATCTATTAATAACGCAATAGAAGCTCTTATAATTAATATTAAGTTACTACTAGTATCTTTAACTTAGGAATAGACCAAACTATTCCTTACCTCTTTTGGAATAATATAGTATAAAGGAGCCACTAATACCGTAACTAACTTAGCAAATTAATCTTTTACCTATATAATTACTAGCACTAACCTAACTGCTTACTATAATAATAACTTAGACCTATTTACCTATATTGCTACTAGCTGATATACTTCCAACAAGTTCTATAGAGTAATAATTAACACAGAAGCCTTAAAGAGATTAATAGCAGGTTATAGACAATACCTCGCATATAAGAAGACCTATAATACCATTACTAATACCTTAAAGGCTGGCACTATTAATGTCTAGTTTGGTATCAGCTCTACCTCTTTTATTAGCTCCGTTATAGTTAATACACTAGTTAGCAATATTAAGTTTTATATTATAAAGGCTAATATACTTTTCCTACTATATTTTATAGATATAGATATACTAAAGGTCTATTATAATAACCTTAAGAACGTCCTAGTCACCCCAATAAAATCGGTACTAGTAGTTTACTGATTTAGTTACCCCTTCCTATTATAGGAAAAGTCACTATAGTTATTTATAACCTATTTATTTAACTAAAACCCTTACTACCTAACTACTACTAAACTCCGCTAACTCTACCGCCACTTTAGATATCTATTGGCAGATAAGCTATATAAGGTATTAGAACGCTCTGGCCACGATAATATTAATAAGTAGGTTATTAACTATTTTACTAAGTACTATTCCCACTGCTAGAAACATAGCAAATTCCCTAGATAATTTAAGTTTATATTATAAGAAGACTAAGATTCCGATTTTAACCATTCTATTTTTATTAATATTATATATATTAATAGAAACCCTATCCTCTATATAATTAACAAAGCTACTAGATTTTAAGCCGTAAGATAGCTATAGAATATCTCTGTAAAGCATACTTAGGATATCTTACAACTATGCTAGATTAACACCTATATTAGACTACCAAACTACATTACCTATAATACTAGGAAGAACTTTATAAGTAAGGAGTTTTAACAGCACGCTATAGTAATAGCTATATTAACTAAGAGCGTCCTAGTAAAAGCTTACTGTGTCACGGCATTAACCTATCGCGTACTATTTCATACTGTCTTGTACTATTTCCTACTATTAGCTGGCCCACCACTAGCGCCTTAGCGCCTGGCCCTACTACTTATATACAATACCCCTTTCGCCTCTTCTCCTCTTCATACCATAATATAGTTATTTAGTTTACCTATACAATGGCACTGTGATAGTTTATAGTATCTCCTCTCACGCCCCATCGCGATCTCAGTCTCCTTAGTCCATAGTCTCCGTTTTCCCAGTATAATCGCGACCCGGCGTACCCAATAACACCATACTACAGTCTTAGACAATCTCAGTATAGTCCTAAATAATCTTAGTATCATAGCTAGCCTTATAGACTTTAATTGCATTACCTAAATCCCTTAAAATGGGCGACTATAATATGGATAATACCCTATTAGTAAATACACGCGAAACGCTCGCCTACCTCTTTAATACCTCCCACCCTAATATTGCCTAGGCAATTAGGAGTGGTCCGGAGTACTCTAAGGACCTTAAGGTAGCAGGAACCTTCTAGCACTTCTCTATATATATACCCTTCTTAACTAGCGTTAAGAGCGGTCTCCAGACTATTTATAATAAAGGCTAAACTGCAAAGCTCTAATATAAAGAAGCTTAGTATATAATTAACTCCCTTAAGACACTTAAACTACGTGTAAAATAATATAAATAATAAGCTTTAATATATACTAAGACTATACAAAACCTAAGCTCTTAGATTACTATACTTACCCAAACTATTGCCAATAAAAATACCACTACTAGCTACCCTCTTCTAACTAAAGCCTATAGAAGAAAGCGTAAAGTAAAAAACCTAACCTCGTTTAATAGTAAGGGATTGTTACGGCGCTGGTGGAAAACGGTGGATTATGGTAGACGTTATGGTAGACACCGAGTCACGTAAGCTCACGTGACTAGAGGACCGCATAAAACTTCGCACGGCGCTGCTATTCTTCTCCCTTCCTTTCTCTAGCTTTGGATCCTCGTTTATAGACTACCAATTGTACAGGCTTGCGCGTCCCTCTTGCCGTGCTCGTGCCTCGATTAACTGAGTCGCTAACAGGGATCACCAACTAAAAAGTAAGAAAATTTTAAAATATGGGAAATAAAAATCTAAGGTGTTTTCTAGAGAGATACAAAGTGCTTTAAAACCCTAATAGATAAAGTCCTCTATATATTAGACATGCTAATAGATAAGGCTTACAACTGTATTAAGCACGGCCTTAATATGCTACGCATATACCTAAACAACTTAAGTAAATAGACCTTCTCCAACTAAGAGTCTATATTTATATATATAAGGAAGCACTATAAGACCATAAATATAACCTAAGCAGCTAAAAATAAGTTAGATACCCTAAACTAGGGTAAGTGTAATTACTAGTCCTAGAAAGCAGAGCTTAACAAATTAATAATTAAAGCAAATAAGACTAAGGAATAAAAAGTGGATTTACTTAAGAAGAATATTTCCCCTAAGATAAAGGACCTAACCTTTACCCTTAGCCGTAAAATTAGTGATGCTGACTATAAGGGCTAGAGCAAGTAGATAGATGTCTTTACCTATAATCTATAGAACCACGCTTACCAAATAAAGCTAAACACCACTAAGCTAAATACTGCTAGCAGCTATTAACCTATCCCTTCGTGTAGCAACTTTTTCATGGACTTTTCGTATATGCACGCCTCATAAGCCAATCTAGAGGCTCTATACCGTATAGAGCTTGGTGTTAAACCCTCAAGTCAGTACGGCAAGGGTGCTAGCGCCTCATTTAACGCTTGGATATTGCGGTGAACAGCAGCAACGTGGCCAGGAAGCCTATAATATTTGGTATAGTTAATCAAAAAGCTTCAATATTGTTTGCCGTCTATTTGATTATTAAATTGTTAGTAAAATATTGTCCTAATGCCACCTAAAAAACGTCATGCGTCTTTAGCTCTAAAGCCTCTAAGGCCTCTAAAGCCTTTAAAGCCTCCAAAAGCACCTCAAGCCTAGGAGTCCTATTCACAATCCTTTCAAGTGACACAGTATACATACAATAGCTTGTCGGCAGAAGTTATACAGCCTCTAGAGGCTTTAGTGCTAATTAAGGACGATGTTAAGAAGGACGAATTAGGAGCTGTTTTTAAGGCCCGCGGCGAAACTGCTGAGGATAAGGCAGATAAGGTAGATGAGACTAAACTACCAGAGCTATCAGTTAAAGAAGTTATAAGAATGGGCCTTCCTACGGTTCCTACTTTATGGGAGCCTATAACCACTATTCCTAAACTAGGTCTTGAAGTTATTAACCTTCCAGATAAGTTAATATTCGCCGCTCAGCGTGCTGGTAAGCCTATTGGCGGCCTTAATGCGGACGTTGAACCTAATAATCTTTCTGATTAAAATAAGGGTAGTAAGCGCTCTGCTTATTGTACACTAGCAGATTAAATTGGTATGGCGTCTGGTGGGTATAGATCTGGATAGGACCTGCCGATTTGAGTATTCCTACTATTCTTTAGTATCAGTATATTTGAGAAGCTCGCGGTTAATATAAACCTATATGCAGCGTCTTAAAAGGCTGGCGAATATCACCAATTAGGACGGTATATCGGTAAATGATTACGGAAATAGAAGGAGACCTCCGCCGGCAAATTGATGGTTTGGGTAGGACTTATTATCTATATAGGCGTCTTCAAGGTCACCCAGGTGCGAGACCTTTGGGCTATAGATCCTGAATATCCTAAGCATTTAATTAGCTTATTTATGGGCCAAAAAAGATGGGAGCAACTTAAACGCTTCTTCTATACCTTACCACCTCCACCAGATGGCGTCAAACGTCAGATTTTTAAGAAGATTGAGCCATTAACGACTCCTTTGGGCGAGGCGTTTAGGAAGTATGTTATACCTAAATCTATAATCAGCTTTGATGAGATGATGGTAAGGTTTACTAGACAATCTACGGCTATAATTAAATTACCTGGTAAGCCAGTACCTGAGGGCTTTAAGATATTAAGCCTTTATCAATATGGGTATTACTATAGCTTTATATTTACCTTACCTGGCTGCTTTTTTGGGCTTCCTTCTTGGATAGATCATTAAGATATTGCCCTTTTAAAAACCTCTGAGTGCGTCCTTTACCTTACCCAATAGCTCCCCTTTCAGGCTCGTCGATTTTGCCTATTTTTAGATAACTACTTCACAAATATTCCGTTGCTCTAGGTGCTCCGACGACTTGGAATTGCTACAGCTGGCACAGCTCGATTAAACTCAAAAGACTATCCAGAGGTGCATAAAAGGGCTAATAAAAGGAAGGAAAGGCTACCGTTTAACTTTATTACAGGAGTAGTCATTAGCGTGGTTAATTTAGTGCTTTCTATCGTATGGCAGGACAAGAATTTGGTATAATTTTTAATGACAGCTTACTCATACAGCGATGAGGACGTTAATGAAGTTAATTGGCGTCGTCCGCAGGCATACAATTCCTTCCTTAAGAAGCTGGTAGCTAATATTTAGGGCAATAATCTAATTAAGAAGTTAACGCTTCCTAGGCTCTCTATCAACTACAATAACTGGATGGGCGGCGTTGATATTCACAATCAGCTTCAAAGCTACTATACCACCCAGATTACTACTGTGCGCACCTAGCTGCCCTTATTCTTCTAGGCACTTAATGCGGCTGTAATTAACGCCTATATTATTAGTAAGAAGATCTTCTAGACGTTAAGGAGGCCCTTCCAAACCCACCGCCGTTTCCGCATACAATTGGCATGGAACCTCGTTATTATGGGCAGTCAAAAGATGGGCCTAAGTAAGCACGATACTGAGCGTCTTCTTCGTTGAAGCTCACCAAAATACGGGCAATATCAATCTGGTATTGGGCCTGGTCATAAAAATAAAACGAATTGAAAAACCACCTACGTCACTACTAAAACCCCACTACCTGTAATTCGACGGTATAAGACGCGAACTCACCATTCTATTAAAAGCTTTATAAGGAAGCAAGGCTATAAGAGCCCACTAAAGTGCTGGATATATAGATAGAAGGAGGTAAAGAAGCTCATAACAAAGGTTAAGCAAACAGTATATAAATGCGAGGCCTGTAGGCTTCCTTTATGCCTTTAGTGCTTTAACAACTTTTATTTAATAGGCGATGACTAGGTAACTATTTTAGGTCCTCTACTTCCTTACACCTCTAATATTAAGACTCCAAAGCTAATTAAGCCTTTGCTACAGCGTCCTTCTTAGCATCCTTTAAGCCCTCCTCTACTGCCTTTAATTAATCCTCTATATCAAATAACCGCTGGTTAAACCGTTCAACCACTTGTAGCACTTAATACATCTTATTTGATATATATAGCACATCCTCCCTTATAACCTTAAGCTGGTCCTTCACTGGCTTATTCTTGTTAACGTCAAGAACGCGTATAAAGTGGGTAGGTGGCAGTAATTTGGGGGAGGACTTTAATGGAGGATTTTCCTATATAATCAGCAGCTGGTTAATGGAGGAAGGGCGGAAACCTACAGCCATGACGTTATATATCGCGACTTTTTGCCCAACTTCATTAAAAAAATATAGAGCTGTTTTTAGTGGTGGCCTGCTGCAGTATCTCATCGGCATCGCAATATTGACGCGTTTTGGTGAGGCTTGCTAATAAAATCACGCTAGCTAGGGTGCCTGCAGCATGCTAACCCAGGCAGGAGCGCCCAAAGCGCCCAATACAAAAAGTCCGTTTTGCCACACGAAGGGATACCACCTAATAATACCCTATTACTAGCACTATAGAATAACCTAATAGACCTTAACGCTGTTAAATTTGGCAGTAGTAGTAGCAGCCTCCCTAATAATATCTAAAGATATTATATGGATAACAGACTCTGTATAGCGTGTAGTTAACCTAGCTACTAGAAAGATACTTACAACCCCTAGAAGAACCTAAATCCCCTCCTAATACTACCGCGCTAACCCCTTTCTAGCCACGGTAGATTCTTTAGCAGAGGAGATAGTAACTAAGGTAGTAATTATAGACGTAGACGCGGACTTGGACATAGAGACTTACCCCTATAATTCCCTTCCCTAGTATAACCCTAGCTAATAGTTCTATATATAAACTATAGATTAGTGCTTTATACTACTACTAATTACAAGACCGGCTATATCCTTAGTAAAGTACCCCCTAGCATATATATAATGTTAGAGACTAATATATTAGGATATACTAGCTAAGACTATAGCTACTAACTAAGCCCCATAATCCAATTATTAAAAGGCTAACCCTTAGACTAAGTCGCCTTTAAGGGTTAGAACTATATAGGGAGGAGGATAAAAGGATTAGATCTATACTACTAGATTAGTTAGACCTAGTTCTAAGCCAGCTACCACTTAATTTTAGAACAGCAAATAATAATAAAAATGCCATCCTTATTTAGACCTACCTCTTCTTACTACGTAACCTACTTCTAGAAGTCTTTATTAAAACAGTAAGCCTTATTAATAGTAGTAGTATAGTACTAGCGTTTATAGACGAAGACTCGCTTATAAAAAAGCATAATATTATAATAAAAAGACTCCTAGTCCTAAAACCACTTCGCTTTACTAATAGACTCCTATCTAGCTTTATTACCCATTACTTTACAGTAAAAATAATAATTAGCCACTATATAGAACCTATACTCTTTTATATTATAAAGTTATTACCCTTAACACTAGTAATTCTTAAAATGCCCTAGCTTAAAAAATATAACCTAAGAATAGACTTCCCTATTCTAAAGCTTAAGTTTAACTCTAATTAATGCGCCTATAACTGCCTCCTATAATATATCACTAACTATAACCAAGTAGCACTATATAGATGTATTATACGGCTAACCCTTAAATACTATTAGCTAATAGTAGAAAAGGTGCCTAATACTAGTAAGCTAATATACGCAGTAAACAAAATAGAGATTCTAGAAGACTGGACTACTACCCTATCCTTAAAAAAACAAACACTGCTAGAACTATAAGTCTCCTATATATACCCGCTTAACCTAGGTCAGCTAATAAAATACCTAACTTTAAGACATCTACTATACGTATATGCAACCGTATATATAATAGCTAAGGGCGTTATAACTAAGGCTGAAACCAGAGCAATTAAGACCTTCCCCTTATAACGCCTAACCTTATACCTGTCTCCCGCGCGTACTATATAGGGCCGCCGCCTTGTTTCCGCCCCCCTAGGCCAACTAAGCCGTGCTAGCCTAGCCGAGGTACTGGAGGATTAAATACGCCCTAACCTAGATAATATTAAATGCACTTATACCGTTAATTTTACCCAGTTCTATAAACAAAAAGGCGTAAAGGTAATAAGAATCCATATAGCAGAGTTAGTAGAACTGGTTAAATAAGAAGAATACTAACAGCTGCTTAAGGAGCTATCTATAGGCCTAATAGAAGTACTAAACCTATTAGAAAGATCTTTCTGCTAGCTAATAGAAGGCAACTATATAATAAAGGAAGCCTATAAAGCACTACCTCCTTATTTCTATAACTTTCTTAAGACAAACCTAAAAACTAAGTCCGAGTTTCTATGCCGGAAGATAGTTAATACTAATGTTAAGAAATTCCTAAAAGGCAAACCAGGATTAACCTATAAAGATATTTTATAACGCTTACTAAAGGAGTTTTGTAAATATATTAAACACTTCTTCCCTAAAAATATAGATAAGCTGCCCCCTTACTAACCATAGGACTATAAAATTAAGATTATACCTAGAAAGTAGGCCCTATATTATAAGAATAGACCACTTTTACCTGCTAAACTTAGTTATATAAAGAAGTGGATTAACGAGATACTGGATAAGGGTTTTATCCGCGAATTAACCTTACTAGCTACTGCACTACTCCTCCTTACTGCGAAGCCTGGCGGTAGTATATAAATCTACTATAACTACTAAGGCCTAAATATAGTTACTATTAAGAATTAGTACCTATTGCCACTAGTCTATAAGACACTTAATGCACTCTATAGCGCTAAGTACTTTACTAAACTTAATATAATTACTATGTTTAACTGGATCCGGATTATAAAAGACTATAAGTAGCTTATAGCATTTATTACCCAGTTTGGACTCTATAAGATATTAGTTATACCATTCGGTCTCTATAACGCGCCCGCTATATTTTAGAACTATATTAACTATATCTTATATAACGCCCTTAATAACTACTGTACTGCGTACCTTAATAATGTCCTTATCTTCTCTAAAATATACGCTAAGTATATAAAATATATAAACAAAATTATCTAGAGACTTAGTAATGCCGGACTCCAGATTAACATTAATAAGTTTAAGTTCTATACTACTAAAACAAAATACCTTAGCTTAATTATCTTAACTAATGGCATAACTACAGACCCTAAAAAGGTGTAGGTCTTATAGAAATAGAAGGACCCAACGTTAGTTAAGAAACTGTAGCAATTTCTTAGCTTTATAAACTTCTACCAATAATTTATCTAAGACTACTCTAAGGTAGTTAAGCCTATAACTAGGCTACTAAAGAAGAGTACTAGCTGGTTATAGGGCCTAAACTAAGTATAGGCATTTCAGACCCTAAAAATAGCATTCACTATAGCACCAGTTTTAGCATACTATGACTATATAAAGAAGACCGTAGTAGAGACAGACGCCTTAAACTAGGCTTTAGGAGGAGTGCTTTACCAAGCTAATAAAGATGGCAAACTTAAGCTAGTTACATTCTTCTCTACTAAGCACTCCACCTCTAAATATAACTATAAAATATACAATAAGGAGCTCCTAGTAATTATAAAAGTACTAGAAAAATGGCGCCCTAAACTATAAGGAACTAAGTAACTATTTAAGATTATTACGGACTATAAGAACCTCCAGACCTTTATAACAATAAAATAACTAAACCAGCGCTAAGTCCGTTAGGCTAAGTTCCTTTCTTAGTTTAACTTTATTATTACCTATAGGCCCAGCACTAAAGTTATAATCCTAGACGCTCTTAGCCGCCTCCTAGGCGTAGCACCTGCTAATGCTAATAACAAACGTCTACGATACCAAGACCGCATTATTTTACTACCAAAAAAAGTTAACCCCACTATCCTAGATAAGCTACTAAATAAATCCCAAGACTAGAGCGTTAAAGACTTTATTATAGTAATAGACCTAGAGCCTAAAAAAAACCCCTTAAGGAGCTTATTAAGAATGCCTATAAAGAGAATAAACTAGCTAGAGACATGTTAGCCACGCTATAAGAATAGGAAGGCCGTAAGGCACGCCGCTGGCCTAAGCAGATTAGGAAGTTGCTCCGCTATAATAAATCTAAATGCTTAATTGTTGACGGCCTAATCTACTATAGAAACCAAGTATTCGTCCCTAATTTACCCAAACTCTAACTAGAAGTTATACACTGCATATATAGTTTAGGTCCTACAGGCCACCTAGGTCGCGTTAAGACCCTAGACCTCCTTAGTTAAACCTATTAGTAGCTAGGTATTTTATAGTTCACAGCTACCTTTATAAAAGACTACGCTCTCTACTTCTGTATAAAAACTCTATGCTTAGCACCGCCCGGTTTCCTAAAACCACTGGAACTACTAGTCCGCCTATAAACTAATATCTTTATTAACCACGTTATTAACCTGCCTAAGTGCCTTCGCAATGGCAAAATATATAAATATATCTTTATTGTTATTAACCGCCTAACGAAGATAAGACACTTTATTTCTGTTACTAGCCTAGATACTAAGGAGCTTATTAAAGCATTTACCTATACTATCTATAAGTTACATAGCGCCCTAAGTACTATCGTTTCTGACAGAGGGTCTTTGTTTATCTTTGACTTCTAGCATTACCTAAACTAATGCCTAAAGGTAACCCTAAAACCCAGTTCTGTATAGCATCCTAAAATAGATAGCTAAGCTAAGATCATTAACGTAGTAATAAACAAGTACCTATGCGCTTTTATAAGCTTTACCTAAGATAACTAGGTAGATTGACTCCCTCTTACTAAGTTTGCTATAAATAACTAAGTTAACAAGACTATGGGAATCTTACCATTCTTTACTAACTACGGCTATAACCTACGTCTGGGCATTAAACCAGTAGGGCCCTAGCTATTAGCCCTATCTATATATGCAAAGAAAGAGTACCTATAAGCTAATGCCATTGCTAACTACTTTAAGCGTATCCTAACTTAGCTTAAAGCTCTAGCTTGTATATCCCAGTAACGCTATAAAGATAATACTAATATAAAATAGGATAAAGGTATAATATTTAAAAAGGATAATATAGTTATAGTTAGCCTTAAAAATATAAAGACTAACTAGCCTAAGAGGAAATAGAATAATAACTGGGATGGACCCTAGCCCATCTTAGCTGCCTATAAAGGGGCAGTTATAGTGGACCTTCTAGACCATATTCGCGTTAATAAGTCTTTCTATACATTAAAGGTCCGCCTCTAGTTCCCTAAAGAAATCCCTAGCTAAGCATATATTAATAAAGAGGAACGTTACAATATCATAGGTAGGATAGCTAAAAGAGATAATAACGGCAATATTACGGACAAGTAGGAATTTAAGAATTTTTTTAACGTATATAATAAACAAAGGGATAAGCACGGCTTAACATACTATATTAAGTGGAAGTATTATAATAAGAGAACCTAGGAACCCAAGAAGTCTCTAAAAGGGTGCAAGCGCGTACTACTAAAGTTCTATAAATAACACCCTAAAAAGCCTAGACCCCCAGACTAGGTATAAGGTAAGAGAGACTTACTATATTAAGGCCATGGACAACAACCACAATAATTTAGAAAAGTTAAGATCTTATAGAACTTTAACCGCCAGTTAAAGTTGTCTAATTAGTTAGATTCTTACCAAGAGCGCCACGCCTAATTAATTTAGGTGGCGGTATAGAGTTCTGCCAACGCTATTTATTAAGCTAACTAATTAGGATTTTCTATCCCTAGGATGGAAAATTGCTATTGGCTTAGCTAAAAGCAGTAAGCAAAACTGATATCTTCGCGTACTAAATCTACCGTTTTCCACTAATACTATAGCCACTAGTTATGTAACCGCGGTTTGCTAGTGCCGTAATATTCTATTCTAGAGTTACTTGTTTAGTTTAGGGACTAAACCTTCTAGGGGAGGGGAGTACTATTACGGCACTAACCTATTATATACTGTTTCATACTGTCTTGTACTATTTCCTACTATTAGCTGGCCCACCACTAGCGCCTTGGCGCCTGGCCCTACTACTTATATATAATACCCCTTTCGCCTCTTCTCCTTTTTATACCATAACGTAGTTATTTAGTTTACCTGTATAATGGCACTGTGACATACTGGTCTATTAAAATAGTAGAAAGAGCTTATTTAACACTATATTAAGTATACTAGATAATTATAGAGGAGCTATAGGACTTAAGAATAACTAAAGAATTAGCTTTACAAATGGCAGTAAAGGCCACTAATAATACAGCTAGCCTAGATGGCTTAGTCCCAACACTTCTTATCTTTAATACCTACCCTTAAATAAGCAAACTTAACCTACTAGCACCCTCTATTATATAGTGAGCAGCAGCTATAAAGAGGGCAATAGAGAAGATTATAAGGATTAGGGCAAAGAAGCAAGTTAATAATATACTAAACTAATAAAATGGTCTATTTATTACTATAATCCATAACCTCCCCCTTAACTTAGAAGTACTTATATAGCGTAAAGGCAATACTAGACAGAGCGGTAGATAAACTAGCCTATTTAAATTACTTAGAATTAATAGAGAGGCATATAAGATATAGCTCCCTAGTAGACCTACTAATTTTAGGACTATAGCAGTAAAGCTATACCTATAACCTAAACCAGAAGAACCTAATAAGGAACTAAAGGAAGAACTAACTAAAGAACTAACTAAGGAACTAGTAGCTAGTGCACCCCCCTAAAGATTAAAATGGATATAATAATTACCAATAAAGTCCTAGTAAAACATCGCAGATATATTAATATTTATTAACAATAACCTAATAAAACCTGTCGAGGCTGGTACTCGACGAGGTGTAGTGGAGGTGTAAGGGAATCAGATGCGTATATCAAGATATATGGATGAAGTTGTTGTATTGTTGATACTATTCTATAGGTGGATTCTGGTGGATTTTATACTTGCTTAGCTTACGTAACCAGTACACGTGACTACCCCATGACTAGTTAGTTATAGACAACAACTAACATACCCCTTTATATTTGACTGACTTAATACTCTAAATAGGCTTAATTAATCTTAATAACCTTTAACCTTAGCTGCTCTATGAACTTCGCATAACTTACAGCCGAAAGAGGTTTAGTTAGACCATTAGCTACTATCTCCAAACTAGCAATATACCACAGATTAACTGTTCCCTTTGCAACATGCTCTTAAATAAAGTAGTATTTAATATTAATATACTTTGTCCGTTAATAAAACTTAGGGTTCTTAGCCAAGCTTAAGGAGCCCTAATTGTCACCGTATAGGCGTACTAACTTGATATCCGTACCTAAGTATATTATCTGGCCCATAATCTGCTTCAGCCAAAGTGCTTTAGACACGGCTTTAGCTAGAGCGTAATACTCTGCCTTAGTAGTAGACTGCGCTACTGTCTGCTGTCTCTTTAACGAGTATAATACAACTCTACTAGCGAAGAAGTATACATTCCCCAAGACGGACTTCCGCGTTAACTTGTTACCTGCGAAATCCGCATCGCAATATCTATAAAGGAGTGTCTTCGGATCACCTGCGCACCCCTAGTATTTAATTCCTAGGAGCTTCGTGCCTTGCAGGTATTAAAGTATTTAGTCTATAGCTTTTATATACTGCGGAGAGGGGTTTAACAAGAATTGTAACAGTATAGAGACTTTATATGCAATATCTGGTCTAGTTTAGATTACTAGATACATTAGAAAGCCGATCTTTAATCCATAAAGCTTAGTATCTTTAACTATTACTTGCCCGTTAAAGGGTACTATAAATTTAGTAGCTCTAGCTGCCATTGGTATATTAACTAGATAACAATTTTCCATGCTATATTATTTAAGGATCTTGCTAATATATACATCCTGGTATAGGGTAATCGTCCCTTCCTTCTTATTTCGAGTTATTTTTACCCCTATGAAGTATTCTATAGGGCCTAAGTCCTCTATCTTAAATCTTCTTATTAGACTCTTCTTTAGAGCCTTAATCTTGGCCTTATCTTTGCTAATAATTAATATATTATTAATATATGTAACAATCAGAATTCCTATTAACTTGTTAATATATACGCATTAGTTGCTAGTACACGCTTTAAACCCCAATTGCTAAAGCGCAGAGGCTAATTCCTTCTGCCATAGTTAAGGTGCCTGTTTTAGACTATATAGCGCTTTTAGGAGCTTGCATGTCCATTTAGGTGCATCCTTTAAGATCTCCTTATTAATTTCCCAGTTAGGTGGTACTTCTACATAGATATCTATGTCAGTGGTTAAGTTTAGGAAGGCTCTAACTACATCCATCTACTTAATTTCTAAGTTAAATAGAGCTGCAAGGGCAACTGCTAGCTTCCATATAACACTCTTGCATACTCCCACAAATGTTTAGTTAAAGTCCTTTCTATACTACTGCCTAAACCCTTTAACAACCCATCTCACCTTCCACTTTAGGATCTTGCCGTCTCTATCCCTCTTTATCTTTAGGACGAGCTTTCCTAGCAGTACCTTAATACCCTTTGGCAGCTCTAATTATCTTAGAAGCTTCTAGGTTCCTTTGCAAACTAGGCCTTAATACTCCTTCTTAATTACCTTCTTCTATTCTGGCTAATTGGGTCTTATCTTTGCCTCCTTAATTATCTCGGGATTATCGTAGATTGACGATACTAGGCCAGCTGCATATGCAGTATAGAATGCTATATTTAATTTAGAGTTAAAGCTTAATTTTAGCTTTAATTATTAAGCGGCTTATTAAGTCTCTCTACTAAGCTCTAGGTTTGGGATATAGACCTTATTCTTTAAACCTCTAGGTTAATCCCTTAACTTAGGTGCCGTTTTAGTTTTAACTCTCTCCTAAGTAGTCTCTAGCATTAATTTAGTATCACATTCCAATTTAGGTTCAATATTAGAGTTAATATCTAATTACTCCAAATCCTTATTAACTTAAAGCTCTGGCGTAATAGCCTTTTTAAGTGCTAATTGGGGTTAATGCTTAATGTTTCTAGGCATATTAGGAACTCTTTAATAAATTAGGCCACTGTCTTATTAATTCTAATTCTTAGTGCTCTTACCCCTATTTCTAGTAGGTACCGGAATATTAGTATTATCTTCTAATAGGGGCTTTATAATTAAGCCTCCTTTATTAAATCTAATATTTAAGGATTATATAATCCTATTTTTAGCGGGTTCTTTTCTTAAAGGTATATATACCTTAAAGATATGGCTTCCTTTATAGCCTATAAGGATTCCTACCTTGGCCCGTACGGCAACCTTCTAGCTAATAATTCGGCGCTCCTTTAGTATTTAGACATATGTCTTGCAGCTAAGTACCTATAGATAAGCTACAGATGGTCTATTATCTTAATTTAGGTAAAACTCGTCTATAAAGGCTTTATATGGGGTCTTGCCCTTTAACAAAAAGGTAGCTGTTTAATTGGTAATTAGTACCATTAACTCAAATATCAGTAGCCAGAGGAACTATAGAATGTCTATATCAATTATCGCGGTTTATATACGCTCGCAGAGAATACCGATTGTTCATTTAGAAGTGCCGTCTCGCTCTAGGTTGTATGGTATAGTAAGCTCTACTACCTGCCCTAGATTATCTACAAGCTTAGCTAGCTTCTTTAGGCTATATTCTTTACCCCTATCTATACGCTATTTTTTGATAACTCTTCCAAATTGAGTTTTTACTATCTTTTGGTATTTAACCAGAGCATTATATACGCCATTCTTTAACTTATAGAAGTAAGCCTACCGAACTAAAGTTGCCTTCTTAGTAAATACTACGGTATACTTCTTCTTTCCAATGCCTTAAGGGGTAATTATTACCATATTAATATATACTTTGTCAAACACCCACAGATTTTACGTTTTAGCGTGTCTTTATATATACCTTATGGCTTTTCCTTTCTCGCATGGGTTATAGAGCCTTAAGTCTTCATCCTCCTGTTATATAGCGCTTAGCTCTTCCTTCTTAAGGGTTATACCTTTAACCAATCTAGAGGTCTTCTATATATTCTTAAGGCCGAGATGGCTAAAGTAACAATACTAGAGTCGAATCAATATCTCTAATAGCTTCTTTTATATAACTGTAGGGAATACGTATATATGGAGTGCTTTGGTAATTATCATGTCTTTATTAAATTGGAATATGCCAAGGCCTTATTTATTAACCACAAGGTTTCTATCTTTAATTTAAATGTTACCCCTACCTAGGAGCTTTCTAGCTCCAAAGATATTAATGCTATAGTTTGGTAGATACTGCACCTTACTAAGGTTTAGCGTATGCGTCTCTCCTATATCTATAGCATAGATAATTGTCCTCTTGCCAAAGCCAAGCGGCGTAGCTTCTCCACTTGCTGTGTTAATTAATGGTAGAGATACTAGTACATACATACCAGTATTAAAGTCGTTAATTAATTTGGTAATATAGGTTTTAGCTCTAGTATTAAACAGTGTTCCTTTCTGCTTAATTAGTAATTAATTCTTCCTATTTAGGTATGCGTAGAGGTACCCTAACTCTTTCTTTGCAAACGTATAAGTATCGTCATCGTCTAAGTCACTACGAGCATCGTTATCGTCCGAGGAGTCACTGCTAGGTTCTTCCTTCCTGCTCTTGCTACCTAACTTCTTCTTATTAGGTTCCTGATATAGAACGAATTTCTTACCTATCCTTTCTTTCTATTTGCGATGTAGCTTCTTATTTATGACAAAGCAGTTTTTAGGTTCGTAACGGGCGTTTAGCTTCTTATAGTTCTTGCAGTACTTTCCCTTACTCTTCTTCTTATCCTCCTTTACCTTTTATTTACCCTTCTTGTTAGGCTTCCCCCTATATAGTATACCTCCCTCGGCCTTCTTATCCTTGTTTTATGCCTTATCTATAATATCTTCAATTAACGCGGAGAGTAATAGTCGGGTTAATTCTTTTTAAGAATTTAATCGCTATCATTCTGCCCAGATAGGCTATATGTTAGATAGGGCCATAATAAAGAGAATTAGATGCCATGATTTAGGTAGGGAAATATTAAGGTTTACCAGCTTTTTAATAGCCTTTTTAAATGCGATAATAAAGTACTTAAGATTGGGGTAGTCGTTATACTTAATCTTCGTGTATAATTTAATAGCGTTATAGCTAAGAACTGCTCTAGTTCCCTTATACTAAGTCTATAGAGTTACCTATATCTCGCGCGCTAACTTGCATCCTGCTAGCATCTATGCAGGGGTACTCTTAATATTGAGCTTAATAATAATCTTTATACTTAAGTCTCTAGCTTCCCATATTAGCCATACTGCTAGCTTTATCTTATTAGCTTTCTCATTAAATTTATCTATATATTTAGGTGCTTTTCCCTTTTTATAAATATAACGTCTTAATCCATTTATAATAGTAATTTCCTCTATTACTTCCTTCCATACAAAATAGTTCTCCTCTCCCTTTAGCTTTATGCCATTAGGTAGTAGGTTCTTACTACTACTACTTTCGCTTATCCTAAGTGCAGTAATTGGATATTAAGTTAATTAGGAACTCACTATATTTATATTACAGTGTCGTAATTAAAATCGTTCTAATTGGTTTTAATCGTCGTCTACTTCTTAAGTTATTAGTAGGTGGTATATGCTACTAGATACGTCATAGTTAAGCTCCTAATACGCGTTATATCAATCATTATCTAGTTGCAAGCTTAACCTGTTACTATCTCCTACCTACTTCTTAGCTCTTATCTTCTAATCAGACTTAGCGAGTCAAATAGGTTAGTAAGGTAGTAATTAATTCCACGGACAATACACGTCCTTTAATCGTTTAACAACTGCTATAATTACACATCACAGCTCTCCACGCGTTATTTGAAAACGCTATATTAAAACCCTCTATAGGCGTAGCCGGGCTTATAACCTGTCGAGGCTGGTACTTGACAAGGTATAGCGGAGGTGTAAGGGAATCAGATACGTATATCAAGATATATAGATAAAGTTGTTGTATTGTTAATACTATTCTACAGGTGGATTCTGGTGGATTTTATACTCGCTTAGCTTATGTAACTAGTACACGTGACTACCCCATGACTAGTCAGTTATAGACAACGACTAACAAAACCTAATACTATAACCTTTGAGTATACCTTACCCTTATTTATAGAGTCTTAACGCAAGGAGATAAATAGTTTACTTAAGAAAGGTATCTTTAAGTTTATTAATATAGCAGACATCCTAAAAGGAGTTAGAATTTTTAACTCCTAGTTTATTAATAAGATTAAAAACGCCAGAATAGATAAGGCTTTTAAGAAGTCTAGACTAGTTATATAGGCCTATAATAACTATAATAAAGATCTAATTCTAATATTGTCGGGAATTAGGCAAGCAATCGTCACGTAACGCCGCGGCACTAGCGTGGCGAGGAGTCTTAAGCTCCTCGCCCTTCCTCATTCCAATAAAATGAAGCTATTAACCAACATCACTGTAACCTACTCAAGTAGTCGTTATTGGTAAGTCACCCTATGTGACCAACACTGATCAGTAGTTGAACACATAGTCAACCATAGAGCAGCTAGGTTATTAACAGAAGAGATAGTCTCGTGCAGGGGTTCCCGGCGATACTGTGCTACCTTAGGCTTGCGGAAAACCAGTAATAGAAGTGTCACTAAGTACTGGGAGATACCAAGTTGCGTCTATCACGCAGAACAATCGCGTTTACGAAGATTTGGTCGAGTACTTTAGGTCAGAAGTGTTACTAAACCTAGGGTCCTAAGTCAACGTCTAAAACGCGTTGACTACGCCTTAAATTGCCTACCTTTTAACAGCAAACCTACGAGATCCTATAAAGCCAAAAATCCTACCTACCTTTGACGTACGACACCCCGTCGATTCTACTCCTATTATGGCATTGACCTACCCAAAGAAGTATAAGAACGACATTAACCCAGAGACATGGGATAAAGACATCGACCCTATAAACGCCGAGCAATAGGACCTAAACGGATTCTTACTATACTGTATAGCATAATACACAGACAGCGAATACAACAATACTGTGCTATGGTATTGCATAAAGAAGGACTTTGTTAGATAGATAAAGGAAATATAGGCCCTCGCGAAGAAGAATATTATATAAGACTTCCGTAACTTCCTTTAGGAGAACAGAGTATTTATCCCTATAGATGGAGACACTATTAGAGACAATATTTAGGAGCAAGTTATTAACGCAAAAGAAAAGCACAAATGGACTCCATAAGAGATTAAGCACTAACTACGTAATATAAAGAAGCTCAACTCACAATAGAATCCAAATAATACACCAATAAAGACACGTTCTAATTCCATTGCTCCAGGCATAAGTTCTTATATGCCATACCTATTACTCCCACCAATTTAACCCGTAACTTTAACTACTGCCCCCTAAAAGCAAGCGCAAGACCCCCTTACTTTGCGATTTAATAACCTTCGAACTCTGCTATAGGAAGATTAGGTACCACGCCATATTCTATTAAGCTCTGTATCTCTACTACAGCCTATAAAGTAATCCCCACCTTAATCTCTAATGCAATTTCAACGTGGCCTAACACCGCTTAGAGGCACCTTAAAAATGCTTACAGAGCTTACAAAACTCTATTTGGACCAGGAGAAGAGGTTTAGCAGGGAACTGTATAATATCCTTAATTTAAAGCTGCGCATCTTCTACAACTATTGCTAGAAGGTTGGACTAGAACCTAACCAATATCATAATACTTATTCCGTTATACTTAAGGGCCGCGCCAGTACCTTCTATTATAATCGTTTGGTAGAAAAAGGATACGATTTTAACCAAATAATATATGAGATAAGATGCCACTTTAAAATAGAAGAGAATAAGCAGCAGTATATATTAGAGTGGAGAGAGACTACCTTTCTAAGAATTATTGCTATAAACCCAGATGCCTCTCAACTTAACTGTCTTTAAAAGCTCTTTAATTAACTTTAGATAATTTAGTGTAGTTTATCCAAATTATATTAAGAGGACTTCAGCCTACGCGATTAAGTTATTAGCGTATGCTAAGGTATTAAAGAATACAACCTTGCCCTCTTTAATCCTGCAAATACTTATAAAGGAGTATATACTTAATTAAGATCCTCTATTAGCACCACTCTGCGCTCTTAAGAAGTATAGCAATTTAATATCTAACCCTAACCTACTTTAATCAACCCAACTAACTAACACAATTATAACTAGACTAATTGAATATATAGTAGCCGGGGTAGGGGATACAGCAGAGGGTATAATCAACGTTAACTATAAAGCAACTGTAGAGGTCCTTGTGGAGGTTTATCTTAAAATAATTAATAGAAGAAATGCTATATTTGTAAAAAGCTAAATTGCTAGTTAACTAGGCACCCTCTTAACAGATAAAAGAAGGTATATAATAAGTTTCGCCAGAGCGCACAAAACGTTAGAAATTGTAAAGTTACTATAGCCTACTTCCAAAGCTTCCTGGTTCAATATAAAGGCAAAGAAGATCTTAAGGGTAAGGTTAACGAGGCCGAACAGCTTCTTATAGATATAGAAATTGAGGACTACTCTCCCAACCAATACTTTACTAAGTATAGTAAGGTAGATGGTATATAAACTGTCACTATTCTTAATAACTAATCTACGCTCTATGCTATTACAAAGTTAGACATCTTTAATAAGCCAAAGGAGAGTTCTACATTCTCCTTTAACAATAGATACTTGGCGAACGTCTTTTATAGTATTATACCAGATACTAGAGCCGCAGGAGTATCTATAGTAGGAGAACCTTAAGTTTGAGCTCTTTAGCAGCTTAATAGCTCTGTTTAGATTAACCAATTAACGGCAGGCCAATATACAATTCATTTTAGCAAGGGTACTGCAATCTCTCTTGGCACAATTAAGGTCAAAACCCCCTTAGGGTATATTACTTTCCATATTATTCCCGCGAACACCCCATTTCTATTTTGCATTAGAGATATAGATAAATTAGGCGTTAAACTTAATAACCTTAAGAATATGCTCGTTTAGGGAGATAATTAGGTGCCTATTGTGCGCAAATGGGGTCACCCCTAGTTGCTCCTTTATTAACTAGAAAAGAGCGTTGCTTAAAGCCACTTAACCAAGTCAGAGCTATGTTAACTATACCGTCATTTTAGCCACCTATCCGTTCACTAATTGCTTAGGGTTCTTTAGCGAGCAGGCTATAAAGTTAAGGTTAAGGTAATTAAGCATCTTATAAAGTACTACTATTACTGCTAAATAAACCAGAAGTCCTCTAGCCGATTTAAGTTCACCCTTAAAGATAACTACAACTTTAACTTCTATATTATTATTAATATTATGTATCTTAGCGGCAAGCTAGTACTCTAAGTTGTTAACCTCTTAACTTTCTTCTAAGCCGCACGTTTCCTAAAGGATATGTCAGCTAGGAACGCATAGGATACTCTTTAATTATACTAGATTAATGTCTACCTAAGACCCCCTGATTGAGTTATTTATAATATAGGAAGGAACTTCTTATCTACAGAGTTTTAGTAATAGGTAAAGGCAATAGAAATTAAGGTTAAGGAAGTCCCTATTAAGGCACATAATAGTATTAGAAAAGTAGAATAATATTACACGCTATTATAATGAGTATATAAGATTATTTCTTTAAAACTAGAGGGCGCTAGCAAAGAGCTTATCTTATAGATGGCTGTTAAGGCTGTTAATGATTCCGCTGGCCTAGATGGGCTTGTACCTATATTGCTAGTCTTTGGCGCCTACCCTTAAATAACTAACAATTCTCCACCATCCCTATCTATTACGTAATGAGTGGAGGCTATTTGCAAAGTAATAAAAAAGGTGTGACGTCTCTATACTGCGCGCCAGGTCAATAACGCACTAGGAATGAGAAATGGCCTAAATACCTTAACTATGCTTGATCTGCCACTCTAATCTAAGGTACGCATATGGCGTGAAAAGGGAGGATAGTTAGGCCCATATAAACTTATTATAATTAATAGTTAGACTTGCACTCTTTAGATGCCCTATAGACCCACTTAATTCCGCTTAACTGTTGTTAAGCCCTATTATAGAAATAATAGTTCTAAGCCTTTATAGAATGCCCTAGAGGATACCCTAAAGGAGAACTATAATTAACGTACTCTAGAAGGTGACTATAATCCTAATGTAATTATAGTAGATGTGCCGCAACTATGACGCGGTAGAGGTCGCCCAAAGGGATTATAAAATTGCTAATACCTTATTGATTTTGAAGAGCAATTCGTTACCACTATTAAGAGTAGAGAAGAGTTATTGATGGCCTTTATAACAGCTAAAGAGAAGGCTGACTTTAAGCTTGTAAAACAGCTCTAAAAGGAAGGCTATATTATAACTCCAGAAGCTCCTTTCTAAGTATCTAATAAGTAGGAGATTAACGGTCTTATTATAAGAGGAGTCTTTAAATTTGAGAAGTATAACCCTACTAAGTTTAATAGAGTTTATATCTTTAAGTTAAGAATAGTTAACAAGATTAAGGGCAAAGCTACTAATACCCCATTTAAGAAGTTAAGACTGGTTATTTAAGGTTATAACGATGATAGTAAGGAAGTAATTCTTATGTAATCCCCTATAATTTAATAAGCTAGTTAGTAAGTTATTATTACGCTAGCTCCCTCCTTAATAAAGAATGGAATGGTGGTTTATTTATAAGATATCACTCAGGCCTATACCTAATTAGAGACGTGCCTTTAGTGCTTAATACTGGTATACCTTCTAGAGCAAATTTACTACTAATATCCTAAAGATACAATCATGGTTATACTTAAGCCATTATATAGAATTGTAGAGGCAGGAACTTATTAGTGGGCTACTTATAGCAAGCACCACAAAGAGAAGCTCTTAATAACTACTTCTATATTTAATCCCTGCTTTCTTATTACAACTATAGGAACTCTATTTGGAATCATTGGCATGTAAACCAATAATATAATTATCTTAGGAGACGACCAATTCTTAGCTCTTAAAGAAGATGAGCTAGTAAAGGCAAATCTTATAGCAAAGCTAAAGGAAAAGCTTAATTTAATAACACTATTACTTTTTAATAGATGCATCCTCTCCCTAAACAAGGATTCTATTGCTTTACGCCAGAAAGATTAAGGCAAGAAGATTAATGTTATTAACGTTAATTCTCTAAAGCAAGGATACGTGGAGCAACGCGCTTATAGAGCTTATATTGCTTCTATCTATTAACCTAAGGCTTTATTTAATCTTTCTGTTGCCGCTTAATACCAGGAACCAACTAAGGATAACGTCCTTGCCCTAAATAAGCGTCTTTCCTAGTAAATAAACTATCTTAATTAGGGACTACTCTACGTGCCTATTAATCTTCCTACCACTAAGCTCTTTGTATTTATTAATAGATTATTCGCAAATAATAAAGATTTTAGCTCCTAGCTAGGATATAAAATCATCATCACAAACAAATCTACTAGAGAGAATGACTTCACGATCTATAGCAATCTTATCTATTAGAGCTCAACTAAGAGTAAGCGCGTTACCTAAAGCGTTCTAGTATTAGAGATATATAGAATAGTTAGCGGAGTTAATATAGCAATTGCAATTAGAACTACCCTAAAGATAATTATAGATTAACTTAAACTCCCCGTTATCCCTACAATTATATACACTAACTTATATTCCCTCTACAAGTGTTTAGTTAAGCTTAGTACCATAAAGGAGAAGCGTCTTATAATTGATATTATGGTACTTTAGCAATCCTATAAGTGTTAAGAACTCTTTAAGATCTAGTAGATTAATGGCCAAGACAACCCAGTAGATGCGATAACAAAGGCAAACCCAAATAAGGCACTAGAGACGTTCGTTAACACGAATACTCTGCGTGTATAAGTTAAAGGTTAGGTTAAAAGGGAGTAGGAGATATAGTAATTTAAGAGCAGCCAATTAGGATTTTCTATACCCAGTATAGAAAATTGCTATTGGCTCGCTTATAATTAGCGCCTTGGCGGCCCTAACACAATATCCACCCGTGACTCCAAGTAAGAAAGCACCACGTGCTAAGAGGCAAATTTTAGAATAGCAAGACTTATATTACGGTGGCAATAGTAAGTAAGGAGGATCGATATTTATTACGCTAGTCAAGCAGTATTTATATATAGATGGCAACCACAAAAGAAGAGTTGCCAGTGTCAGGAATTAGGCAAGCGGTCGTCACGTGACGCCGCGGCACTAGCGTGGCGAGGAGTCTTAAACTCCTCGCCCTTCCTCATTCTAATAAAATAAAGCTATTAACCAACATCACTGTAACCTACTCAAGTAGTCGTTATTGGTAAGTCACCCTGTATAACTAATAAATATAGTTACTAACTATTTAATATATTAGCCAGAGAACTATCCTAGTACTTATAGTAACCCTATAGGGAAATAAAAGAAGACTAGCTTCTCTATACCTACGTAATATCTTATAAGCCTATATATAGTCCAATACCTACCTAAATAGAGACTTCTTTATATAACCGCCACCAGAACTTAAACTAAAGGATAAATTAATTCTAAGAGTTATTAAACTACTATATAGTGTCCCAGAAGCTAGTAACTATTAGTTTAATATATACTACTATTACCACCTTAATAAGCTATGGATGAACTAGTTAATATATAACCCCTACTTACTATATATAAACAGTAACGGCTTTAGAATTATATGATTATAAACTAATAATATATTATTCCTTACTAATAAAACCTTTATAGAAATTAAAGAGATAAAACTTTAAAAGGTAGATTTCTTAGCTAAAGAGAGAGAGAAGCTTACCTAAATTACCCTAATTAAGTTTAATAGAGACTATATTAAGTAAGATAAGGACCTAATAGTCCTTACCTAGGAATATTAACGCTAGAACTTAAAGCTAGTTACTATAAAGGCTATAGACCTAACTAGCTCTAGAGGGGAAGTCCATAAGGTAGTTATACTAAAGAACTAGTATATTGCCCAGAGAGTAAGAGGAGTCTATATTGCCATAATCTGCTAACCAAAAGCCGCCTTTAACCTCTTATTTATAGTATAAGTTATTAATCTAAAAGAGGAATATGTAAAGCAGCTTAATAAGCAGCTATAGTGGTAAATTAATAACCCCTTAAGAGGGCTCCGCTTTGTATAACTTAATACTAGTAAAGACTCCCTTAAATTAATAATCTTTATAGACTTATCTTTTATAAATAACTAGGACCTCTTATCCTAAATTAGCTTTATTATTATACTTATAAACAAAGATAATAAGGCCAATATCCTCTACTAGTTATTTATTAAATGTAAGCAAGTTATATAAAGTGTCTTAGCATCTAAATTATATAGAATGGCCCACGGATTTAATACTAGAGCTATAATTAAAGCAACTATTAAGAAGATCCTATAACTTAAATAACTATTGCTTATCCTTTATACCAATTTAAAATCTTTATATAATTGCTTAGTTAAACTCGGGACAATATAAGAGAAATAACTTATAGTTAACCTAATATGTCTATAATAATTATATAAAAAAAGAGAGATAGCAGAAATTAAATAGATTAATAGAGGCAGTAATCCTATAGACACTATAACAAAATTAAAGCCTTATTAGGCGTTAAAGGACCTAATTAATATAAATATAATTAAGCTATAGGTTACTGAGTAGGTAGAGAGAGGAGAAGATGCAAAGGCAGGAATAGTAAGTATAAAGATGTAAGGCGAATTGCTAAGGCGCTAGTAGTAAGCGAGCTAATAGCGATTTTCTATCCTGGGGATGGAAAATCGTAATTAGTTACTTCAGCGACCTAGTAGAATTTAGCAGAATTTAGTGGAATATAGTAGAACTTAATGGAATCTGGCAGAATTTAGCAGAATTCAGCAGTGACGCGCTTAAGTACCGTTATAAAACTAAATGCCCCTAGTGTCTAAACAAGGTTTCGCAATGTAGTTGCACGCGATTACGTAAGCTAAGCGAGCTCAGGAAATCCACTAAATTCTACCTGTAGAATAGGAGAATCAATTAAGCATTAATCAAATCAGTTACCACCCCTTACTATTACAATAGCAATACGTATTACCGGAAGTGATATAAACAGTTATAATATGCATAGGAGGCTTAATAAAGCTTTAGTTATAGAGTTATATATAGGTAGGCTATATAGCTAATTTAGAAATTATATAAAGAATATTTAATATATATAGATTAGTTAAAATAAGCCAAATATTAAGCCTTACTATAGCTTTAATTGTATACATAAGATCTATACCCAGTATGTGTAAAATCTATATACACTATATATTAAAAACCACTGCATTTTATATACGAAGTGTAAGGGATCTTTTGGCGGCTGCCAAGGCTAGCCTTTGGCTAGCCCTTGGCACCTCCTTATAAGCTCCCTTAGGCTTACAGCCCTTCCCTCCTCATCGGTTCGTCTCTGTACTTAGGGTATTGCCATACCTACCCTTATTACCATATCGTCCTCTTCCATCGACTCTCCTTGTAACTTATGCTCGGCTTGCCTACTCCCTACCGTACACCTAGGCAATAGCCTTATACGAAGTCTATAGATAAGACTACCTATTTCGCATTTAAATTCAGCTCTATATATATTAAAAATCTATTTAATATACACACAAACTTAATCTAAAATGCATTAATTTTAGATATATATTGTAGTATAAAAATTATAGGGTTTGTAGAGGGCACTATAATATTAGGAAATATATTAGAATAGGGTAAGTAGCGAAGTGACGTCGGCTTTAACTTACTAATTAATAATAGGGACGTTATTTTAACAATAAGGCGCGTTTAACATAGAAATTGGCTAGCTACTTATAGTTTTACACGTAAGTTTAGGCGCAAAAATTAGGGATCTACATGTTAAGGATTCTTATTTGTTTCATAAACAACTAATATATCTCGCTTGTGCCCTAAGGATAATAAGCCACCACCGCTAGCTGCCTAACGTTACTCCATTCCTCTACCTTACTCTTTATAATTTATAGCTGTAGTTAGTTATAGATATTTAGTAAAGTCTAGCAATACTAACTCCGAAAAGTCTTATTAGACGAAAATTAAATACTTGCGGCTAGCTCTCTTACTAACAACCTACTTTCTCTTATTCTACTATTAACTACCCTTATAGAAAACGGACTATAATTACAACATTTATATTTTAATAAATCTATTAAGTACTATATAGAACCATATATAATGGGGTTATAGGCGGGCGTAGTATTAAGTTTACTAAAGTAATATAATGGGCTCTCTTAAAAGGTATATATGTAAGGGATATTATTGCGGCCACCTTGGGTTGCCTTTAGGACAACCCCTAAATACCCCTTAGATGGCCGTCGGTTATATACTAAAGACACATACCCGTAGTATATAGTCTCTCTAATTTTAGAGGCCTTACCTCCTTAAGGATTTATCTTCTCCATAATCTATTCTATCTCTATAATTATACATTATAGCCCCCTATCTACAAAGTCCCCTTATATTTAAATTCTTTATACTCCTTTTTAAAAGGGCAGCTAGCTTTAAGGATTAGATTGTTTATTTATATCTTTTGTTTATATCTACTATTTTTTTTTAAAACATTATAACAATCTAAATAGAAACTCTATGGATATCCTATAGAAAGCTGTCACTTTAAGGTAGAAAGGTCCCTCTAATAGTAAGAGATTGCAATAATATAAACCTCTAGGCAAGATGGCTAAATAAGCCCTAATGCTTAGATTCACTAAAAGCTTAAATACTTTTACATACCTACTATTACGGACCTTATATTAGCAATAGTATAACTACTAAAAGAAGATATAAATAGGTTAGTTAAGATAGTATAAAAGGCGCTAGAACCGATTAAGCTATAGGATAAGGGGTAACTAAGTTATGTGGCTAGTTATAAGACCAGTTTGGAACATAGGAACGTAGGATATACCGACGTACTAACGTACTAACGTACTCAGTATATTTTATAGGAGTTGGATTATATATTTAAAGAACTATAGTCCCTACCTAGATAGTTCTTCTCTTTATAGTAAATCTTAAAATATAATTAGAGTTAATCTATTAGGTAACCACTCCACTAGTTATATTTATATTATTAACTTCTTATTTACCTATATATCTAGCCCATTAATAAGTCTACCGTAGTATCTACTATAAGGCTTTATTATACCTATAGTTACTATAATAGGCTTATATAAATGCTTCTAAACTAAAGCTTATAGATTGCTATTATATAAAAATACTAAGCTAAGGAGAAGAAAAGGTCTATTAGAGACTGGTAAGATATAAAGGGCTTGCTAAGGCGCTAGTAGTAAGCGAGCTAATAGCAACTTTCTATCCTAGGGATGGAAAATCCTAATTAGTTAGCTCTATAAGTAGTGTTGGCAAAATATAGCGGAATTTGACAGATTGCCTAGAAAGTAGCAGGTAACATACTTTAGCACCATTATATTACCCCCCTATCCTAAAAAGCCTACCCTTAGGCTTTATTTAAGTTCTTTATTATTACCTAAATTATTATAGTTATCTAACCCTTCTTCCCAGTATTTAATCCAGCTGTTTAGTTTATATAGTAGTCTAGGGAGGTTTAGGTAGGCTAGATAGAAATCTTATAGCTTATAGGGAGAGTACTTAAAATTAAATACGGTGTACTATTTTAGATCTTTATTATAACCTACTTAGCTTATATAGTATTTTAAGGCACTATAGTCCTTCTTAACTGCTAAAATCTCTTTAACTTTCTATTTTTTATTCTTTGTAATCTAAATTAGTAGTAGGGGGTTGTTATACTATCTAGGTAATGGGTTATCCGCGGCCTTTTATAGTTAGTTTAGAGAGAAAATAGAGTAGATCTTTATTAAATCTAGTAGCTTAACCTTAAAAAAGTGCCCTATTATTACGGAACCCTACCGCAGGGGCCCCCGTAGGAGAGCCCCGTACTTTTATATATACCTCGCATACAGCTTACGTTAGCTACGCGTAGGTATATCACCTCCTTACGCCCTTAACCCTTACAATTGACCGCGCAACGTCTTATAGACTCCTTAAATACATACGTCTTATAGCCACTACCCCTGTCCCATAATATTACGTTATGCCTTTTTACCACTAACGCTTAGCCTATAACTAATTCTACGTCTCTATAATACTATAGGCGCTGCTAGAAGCAGTATATCTACAAGTTACCTTACTTTATACTTCTAAGGAACCCATAATCGTAAGACAATATTCCTTACTAGCCACTATATTAAACCTAAAGAATAATCTAATACCTATACTTAACCTATAACACCAATTAATCCTAGGAGAATCTAATTTATTAGCCCTAGCCTTAACCCCTAAGGAGGTGGATACTAATAATATCTTATCTTTTATTAACTATATAACTACAGATAAGCAAGCAGAAGGGCTACTACCTATTAAAATAAAAATATAAGACGCTAAGATATTTATAAAAATAATAGCATAAGGACCTAATAAATACTACCGCTTTTTATAGAACTACTACCTAAAGCTTATATAAGCTGAGATGCGTACTACCTAAGATTGCAATATTATTTAAGACCTATAAGTTTGTAAGGCGCTTACTAATTATATATATTAAGAAACTAAAGACGACCTTTATATATCTAAACGCGACATCTAATAGTTAAAAAAGGCTAAGATTGCACTTATTGCTATAATAACTAAAAAAGAGGGCATAATTAAATACCTATAATCTTAGCTTAATAAGTACATTTATAATAACGCTAGATATCCCTTTACCGTATATAATACTACCTAAGTTTTTATATCCCTAGTAACCTTACCTACTTAACACTTAATAAAGGGTTAGTACTAAGCAGCTTTACCTAGCAGGAACCCCTACTAAAGCAGCAATAATAAAAGCTATAATAATTAAACCTAAGCTGCCACTATAGGGTTTAATGTATATTACCCTAATCCCTTAATTTTTTAGGAGGACTATAAGGAATATAGTTACTAAAAGATATAAATCCATAAAAAACTAACTTAGAGCGCCTACCTTTTTCCTATAGAAGATACTAAGATTGGCTATATTATTAGGCAAATAAAGGGTATACTATTTAACTAACTCTTTGCCTAATAGGAGACTAATAGCCCCTAAAAGTGGTAGTTCTACTTAAAAGTTCTTAATAATCTTAACCTAATATACCGCGACTATAACCTACTAGCCACTAACTAAGCTAAACTACGTGCCCTAAAGATAAGCCTTACTAAATTATTTAATAAGTTCTATGTTAAATTCCAGAAATATACCGGAGCCCTTATCTAAGACAATATTAAAGATCTTCTTAAAAAAGTTACTTATTACCTTAGTTATACAGCCGCCAGCTATAACTATAATAATATTTATAATATAGTAGTAGTCTTATAGAAGATTAAACGACAACTAAATTAGATTACTACTGCTAATCCTTGTCTAAAAACCTCTTTATAGAAGCCCTTTGGACCTACTAAACCTATATACGCTAAGCCACTAACGCCCACTACCTTAAATACCACTGGAGCTAATATTAGCCTCTCTATACCAACCTTTTTGTAAAAACTCCTAGATAGAGAGTGCGAGCTACTCTAGAAACTAGGATGCTGCTATAAATACCATTAAAAAGGCTGTTATTGTGATAATCCAAACTACCTAATAGCTAGGTTTAGTAGCTGCCGCCTAATACCTAACCTAGTACCCTAAATACTAAATACGTCGCTATATGCCACTATTATATAAGATAAAGATATAGTAATAGCGGTAGAGTTAAATACGGAAGCAGAAAATGCTAAGTCCTAGCCCTAAGTTATAGGCTAGGATGCTCTAATAATAAAGAGATCTATATATTGGCCTACTTAATAGATAACTTAGTAAAGATAAATAGATAGAAATAGATAGTTTTACCTATAATAGGAATTACTGCTAAAAAATAATATAAAAGCCGTTCTATAATTAATTGCGGAGCTACTAATAAATTTATAGATACCTAATTTGTACGTACTCATAACCTACCTACCTTACCCCTTACTAAAGCCCACGCCCTATAACTTACTAATAGTAGCTATACCACATAGAAGATTATCTATATAGTATAACTCTACCTAGATATAAATAGGCACTAGGAAAAGCTCTAGGCCTATATATTATACTACTTACTAACTACCCTATTATCCTTAGAATAAACTAGCTTAAATAATATAACCTCGCTATTAACTAGAAAAAAAGAAAAGAAACCTTTAACTCTAAATACTATAGAGAGACTTACCTAGGGCATAGCCTAGCCGCCTTTATTTACTCCCTAGGATATTAACCTAAGGAACCCTTTATTACCCTACCTATAACTAACTACTACTATATAAGTGCCGCAGTCTTCTACTATATGGCATATAGAAAAGGCTGGACCATTACTATAGCCTCCTAATTATAACTATATAAACTTAATAAAGAATAGAACTATGTCGTTTATAGTAATAGGATAGATATAATTAACCTTTTAGAAGATAATGCCCCTATAGAACTCTACGGACTTTTATCTTTAAACTTTAAAAAGTTTATAAAGCTTAAAAAGGACTTACTAATAAGGAACTCCATAAGCTCCTCCCTAAGAGGTACTATAACTTTATTAATATATGCTTACAAAAGAGCGCAGATATACTCTCCTCACATTAACCTAATAACTATACTATTAATATTAAATAAGGAAAAACGCTATTCTATAAGAGACCCTACCTAATATTAAAAGACAAACTTCTAGCTATTAAAAAGTATATTAACAAGCACCTTAATAGAGGGTTTATTTGCCCTAGTATATCCCTAGTAGCCGCCCCTATCCTCCTTACTAAAAAGCTAAAAGGAGGTATTTAATTCTATATCAAATATAAAGGACTTAATACTATTACAATTAAAAACTAATACCTTGTACTACTTATATATAAGACTCTTAAGCGGCTTAGCTAAGCCAAAAATCTATCCCATGCGCCGTCACGAAAGGTGCTCCTTTTACTGAGCTAACCAGAGGCTCTAGGTTCAATTAAGTCTTGGCGGAATAAAGCTGTAGATTTAATCAATTAATTATAACGCAATATTATGGGAATAAAGCTTAAATTTAATATATAATTCGACTCTAGGTTAAACAAGGTCTACATAATTGGAAGAACGTTTACGGCCTATTATGGTGGTTTAATTACGATAAGAAGCTACACAGATGCTTCGGTGATGTTTTGGTGTTCGCGCACGGGCCATAATAAAAGGAGCACCTTGACGGCGCATGGGATACTAAGCTTAATATTATTGCCGCCTTTAACCGCCTCCAAATATAGGAAGATAATAAATAATAATAATAACTTTTTAATTAACGTCTAATATGGATCCTACTGGCCTACGCAGACTACTCTATTATAGGAGGAAAAACTTATATATTTATAGGAAGAAAACCCCTATAGTTAGGTTAGGGGAGGAAAACCCCTATAAGCCACCTTATAATAAAGCCTTGTGGGAAATACCACGGTAGACTTACTAATAGGCTAGGTATATAGGTAAACAGGAAGTTAATAATATAATAAATAGATAATAACTGGTAGAGTAGTTGCTTAATAGATTAACTCTAATTATATTCTAAGATTTACTATAAGGAAAGGAACTATCTAGGTAGGGACTATAGGTCCTTAAATACACATCCGTACTCCTAAAAAAGTTATTACTCCATCTACTCCATCTACTCTATTTGCTCTATTATAGATCTTATAGATTATATAAATTATATAAATTATATTATATAACCTTGGCTACTATTCCTTATTATATAGCTCCACTAGTTTTATTCTAGACTATACCCTTATTAACTAACTAGCTTTTTCCGTCTCTTCTCCAAGTAGTTATAATATTATACTTAAAGCATCTATAACACTATCTCCCTCCTCTTTATCTTTATTCTTAAAGATTTTTAATATCTTTAAGTCGTTTACTAGAGGTATAATATCCGTCTAATTAATCTAGTTAATATTATTACTTATTATACCTAAAGCGTCCTCTTCTTCTTCTATAGCTTATTAGTCTTATACCATTACTACTATACTATTTCTTAGTAAGATAATGCCATCTCTGTATTCTTGTTATATAAAAGAGAGGTTAGTTTACGTTGCGCTGGTAAGCCCTTTATCTTAGCAACTCTCTTTATATTTAGAGTGCACTAAAGCGAATATATAATCGTCTTATAATGTTTGCTCTATTTCTAACGCTAAATATACGTGTTTTATTACTCTTAATAGTCTTTAAGTACCCTTATTAATTACTGCTAAGGTCTTAGGTTTAATCTACTACTGCAAAACTTAATAATAAGCTACTAGTAGCGCTAGCTAAACTTTATTATTCTTATAACACTAAGTAAAAGGCTGTCGCTGCTTAACAATAGGCTCTTAACTCTTATCTTACTACTTCTGCTTAGTTAATCCGTCTTAAAAAAATACGTAAAAAGGTTTATTCTAAGGAGTAGAAACCTGTAAAATAAGGCCTTTAGGAACTTAGCGATAAAAGAATAGATCCTCCTCTAATAGAGAGGGAAATAACTCTAAATACCTTAGTAGCTACTCCTTCTAGGTCCCCCTTAGGTAACTTATTCTTTAATAATCCTTCTTTATTAATACTGCCTAACCTATTTCCTTTAATACTCCTATACCTTTCTTATAGCGTTCTTTAAATTATCTAGTGGTTCCTAGGTAGTCTTATTATAGCCTATCCACTTTACCTTATACTATATTTTATTATTAATATCCTTATAACTAATAATCTTAGAAACTTCCTATTTATCTTTTTCTTAACCTTTATACGTGTCTGCCTTATAGACTAGTAGCTTAACATTCCTATATACTAGCTCTAGTATCGTAATATACTATATAGAGTAGATCTTTATTTTCTTTAGTAAGTTAAGTTTGTATATAACTTCTAAGACTTTTGCTTTAACTATAAATAGTCCTAATCTAATATAATCTAACTTTTTACTTAATCGTTAACTCTTAAATTTTTTATATAGTAGCTATACTTTATCTCCCTCCTTAAGATCTGGTCCCTTAGATCTTTTAACATTATAGTATCTTTTCATCCTTATCTATACTAGTTTAGCTATTTCCTTAAGGTAACTATAAAGATTTATTAGATTCTCTATTCTTTCTTTAGCTATACTACTTATTTTCTTTACTTATTATAGTAATAACAATATTTTTAGCTTATATCCGTAATTTGCCTTAAAAGGTAACATATCTAACGTACTATATGGGTAAGCGGCCCACACAGGCAAGCGGCCCACCTTAAACCCCCACCAAAAATTGGAAAAATTACACCTTAATATCTTAACAACCACTTTATAATAAATTCTAATAATTTGGATTTAGACTTTTATATATAATCTATAGCTTCTATTAAAGTTGAATCGTAAATAGATTAGTAGTTTTTAAGATATAGTAATTTGGCCTTGTTTTGGCCTCGTTTTAGCCTCTAAATTATAATATCTTAAAAACTACTAATCTATTTAAGATGCAACTTTAATAGAAGCTGTAGATTATATATAAAAGTCTGAATCCAAATTATTAGAATTTATTATTAGGTGGTTGTTAAGATATTAAGATGTGATTTTCTAATTTTTGGTAAGTTTTAAGGTGGGCCGCTTACCCATATGGGCCGCCTACCCATGGAGTACGTTATCCCTTCCTATAGTATTATATTATATATAAACTGTGTAACTAGTAATAACAATACCAATTATTCTATGCGTAATTAATATAATGCCTTAGATACTATTTTAATGTCTAGTTTAGTCTTTCTATTTAACCGTCCGTTTATAGGTAATATGCTATTAATATTACTGCTTAAACTTCTTACTTAGCTAAAAATACCTCCTAGAATACTGCTATAAATCTTAAATCTCTATCTAATATAATTTTTATTAGTACTCTATGCCTTACAAATACTTTTTTAATATAGATTTTAGCTATATCCTCTACTAAGATTTCTTTTATGCATACTACAAAGTAGCCCTACTTAGTTAACTTATCCACTATTACTAAGATCGCGTTATAATCTTATCCGGTAATAGGATCTCTTAATTTTAGCAACTTTATAATAAAGTCCTATAATATAACCTCCTATAGTCTTTCTAGTATCTTAATAGGTTATAGCCCTCTATACGGCTTATACCTTATTAGTTTATTCCTTTAGTAGTCTAAATACTCTTTTATAACTTATCTTGCTAGTCCTTAGATTCTTTAAATAATATACTCTTCTTAAAGTCTTAATACTAAGCCTATAGCTCCATTATATCCTTAAGTTATTCCCTTATAGAATTCCTTAATAAACTCCTCTATAATTACCTTTAGTATATATAGCCTCCTAGTGTTTATATTACTCTAAGTCTGGATCCCCGCTCTATACTTTCTAAATCTTTTATAACCACTTACTCTTTAGCGTTTGATAGACTCTTTCTTTAGTTATAGCCGCTAGTTTTAGATAATTATACCTAATTAATCCGTCTTTGTCTTTGCGTAACATTGTCCCTAATAGCTTTTCTTTGTTCTATAGCCCTGCCTTCCTACTAAGTATATCTACTCTTGCATTTTTAGTACCCTTAGTATACTAAATTTTAAAATAATACTCTATAAGCATCTCTGCCCATCTAACCTATCTTTAGTTTGGTTCCTTTATTATTAGAAATCCTATTAAGTTCTTATAATCCGTTTTAACTATAAATAGTTTCTTTATACCTTGCAAGAATTCTTTTTATTCCTCAAACGCTGTAACTATACCTAGCAACTCTTTATTATAAATGTTATAGTTTAGTTCTAGTGGTGTTATCTTTTAACTATAGTACGCTACTAGGTGCTATCCGTCCTAGTACTTTTATAGTAAATATACTCCTAGCGCAAAGTCTAATACATCCGTTTTAACCACTATCTCTAGCTATAACTAATAGATCTTAAGGACTGGATCTTAGGTAAACGATTCCTTAAGTTCCTTAAATAGTATTCTTTATTTATTCCCCTATATCCACAGTTCCTCCTTCTTTATAAGCCTTATAAATGGCTTAATGTTCTTTAACTACTGTGCTATAAACCTCCTATAGTAGTTGCAAAACCCTAGGAATAATCTTAACTATATAACGTTCTCTAGTTCCTACTAACTTACTATAGCCTTAACTTTCTTTAGGTCCATGCTAATTCTTCCTAGCTTAATAATAAATCTAATAAAATTAGTCTTCCTAGTAAAAAACTCGCATTTCTTAATTACTACTAGCATCTTTTCTTCTTATAGTCTCTTTAAGACCTATTTAATATACTTTCTATACTCCTCCTTACTTTCTAAGTAAACGATAATATTATTAAGGTATGCCATAATAAACTTATTAAGGTGTTCCCCTAATATACTATTGATTCGTTTCTAGAACATTGCTAATACGTTTATAAGTCTAAACTGTATAACTAATGGCTTGTATAGTCCTTCCTTTAACCTAAAGGCTGCCTTCTATTTATTACCTTCTTTAATCCTAATCTAATAGTACGCCTACTTTAGATCTATCTTTATAAAGATCTATATATTACCAACCCTATTCTAAATCTTACTAATTAAGGGTAAAGGATATCTATCCTTTCTTATAATACTGTTTAACTATCTATAGTTAATACATAGCCTAAGTTTTCCATTTTTCTTTAGTATAAATAGTACTGGATATTCTGCTAATAACTATAATAGTCTAATATACCCTTTTTACAGGGTTTCTTAGATAAACTCCTTAAGTGCTCTTAACTTCTTTTTAGTTAACTTATAAATTAGAAAGAACTTTAGACTTATTTCTGGTTTCAACTCTATCTTATAGTCCTATACTGTATATTCTAACAGCTTTTTACTCTCTAGGCTCTATAGCTTTTTGCTATACTTATAGTATCTCTTTAGTATATAACTTAAGCCTTACTTAGTCTCTTTATATATCGCTCTAACTTAATACCATACCATCTTGATTTACTATTGTATCTTATATTATTAAGTATCCCTAATATTAACCTAACCTATAACCTAATTAATCTTTAGATTGTATTTCTGTAACTAAGACATTTTTAGTATTACTTTATCCTTTCCCAAAGGTAGGATATTAAAAGATATCTTAACTTATCTTCCTTTAATAGTTATTTAGATAGGTCCTATTTTAAGATTTATAATACCTCCTCTATAGGCTATTAGATTTTCTAAAATTATTATTAACGGGTATAAGTGTTTCTTTTATCTATATAGTAATCCCATCCTTTTAACTGCTGTTAGTAATATATAGTTTCCTATTACTCTACTATTTACTAGCGCCTTAAACTTCTGATCTTACTAACTAGCTTATAGGTTTAGGTATTATCCTATAATTTCTTTAAGGGTTTAAGGCTCTACTACTAGCTCCCTTTAGTCCTATAGGTCTCTACTTTTCCCAACTGTTAACTACTAAATCTTAACTATACTTGGTCCTCCTTAGGCCAATACTTAGTTCGCTTTTTATCCTCTATATACTATAAACATATATTCTTAGTATATTCCCACTACTATTATTATTTTAGGCATTCTTCTATAAGGAACCTTTTAGGTTAAAGTATTAAGTTTTTTAACCCCTAGACTTCTATCGGGTGCCAACTATATATATACTTAGCATTTCTAAACCGCCTCTCTTCCGTTATCTAATACATTTTTATTAAATACTTATAATATTTATCTTTTAGTGTTCTATATATATTATCTATATTATCTATATACGCAATCTATACTAATATATAATATACTAAGTGCTTTAGGTTAATCTAAACACTACTCTCTTATTTACTGGTACTAATATCTATATTATTTCTCTTTAGTCTATAGCCTATTTTTCTAAGCTTTTTAATATTATAATTAATGCTCCCTTAATATAGCTTAATCTAATATAACTTTCTTATCTAGCTATATATAGAAGTCTTCCTACTTATTATTTCCGCGCTGCTTATACTACTTATAGTATAGCTCTATCTATAAGGAAGTATCTCTTTATTACTGCATTATTATAACCTTTTATATATTATTCCGTAAACCTAGTTAGAATCTCTAAATGCTCTTCTTATTCTAGGTTATTTAACTACTTAGCTCTTAGTATACCTACCTTTAACCTATTAGTAACCTTTTATATAGGTGCTCTATCCCTTATATATCCTAATATTACTAATCTCTAATCTAGCTTCTGTTCTTACTATACAAGAATTTATTATTTAAACTCCTCTATAGTTTCTGTCTTGTTGCGTTTTCTAAATAGGTTTTTAATATTATTAAACTTTTTAACTATTATATTGACTTTTTAGCCTTTAGGCTAAATACTACGTTTACCTAGGATTACTATAGACCTTATTCGTTCTTGTTCGTACTAACTTAATAGCACGAGTGAGTCGTATCCCGGGGCACGAAATACGTATAGTATTGTATGCTCTTTGGGATGGTGGTGACTGTCTCTTGTATTAAAGCAGACTACGTGATCTATATACTGATGCGACCTCCCCCTGATTAGTTAGTGCTTCAGGGGTGCACTAGACGCGTAAGCGGGTGGTTGGTGCACTGAACGCGTAAGCACGCGTTTGGTACGACAGGTGCTGTAATTATACACTAGCGGTACTTGAA
>Ga0307507_10001709_pt1 | contig 48445 bp, 44 predicted proteins | sample 7_EM_MG_FD_207223 | JGI IMG/M metagenome (GOLD analysis project Ga0307507, IMG submission 207223) | Populus trichocarpa ectomycorrhiza microbial communities from riparian zone in the Pacific Northwest, United States - 7_EM | ecosystem: Host-associated > Plants > Roots > Unclassified | place...
GAGAGTGGCAACACCGCATCGGGCGCACCTAACGTCAAGGGTGCCAGGTTAGCCCACCTGGTATCCTGACGCAACGGCAGTGCACCTGACGCACAGTAATTTTTTGCTGATGCTCTGAGGCCCTCTGGTTTGCCTGAGGGCCTCGATCACAATTCTGTTGCCCTATATACGCGTTGTTCTTAACCCGGTGATTGCATCAGCACACCCTGCTGTTCTCGAGATATATAATCTAAATAAACAAATACTTATTATGAACGAAAGTCCCACCCTGGTGGATTTAACTAATACAAAGTCTAGTCTATCTCGCTGTGCCCACCATCAACACCAAGTAACAAACATTTTAATTACATTGAAAAAAGAAAGGCCATCGATCCACAAAATACGGGTATGGCCTAATTGAAGCTGAACATTTGGGGTTGTAACTCCAAAAGTGTCTGGCCTCAATTCGGCCATACTCATCGTTCTCCTCCAAACCATGATTTCCCTCCAGACTATCTTTCCGCTCCGGACCACCATTCCACTCCGGACCACTATTCCACTCCCAACCGCCATTCACCTCCGGACTACCAGACAGGGTCTGCAGACCATGGGTAGATATTGTCGTCGCTCTCCATGAGGTCACGCACGTCATCGCCCATATCATCCTCGTACTCAGAAGTCTAGATTCATTCTGTCTCGCGCTGCAACCGGATCTTTTGCACGTGCCTGTCTATCTTTCAGATTGTCGTCTTCTTCTGCCTGTCGGACATCTAATTCAGGATTGAGTTAGCATAATTGACTGGAGGGGCGTATTTCTACAGAGGTGGCAGTCTGCGGACCCATCTTTTGATATGTTTGATAGTACCTCTTGTAGTAGTCTGTCAATCTATTATGGCTGGTATACTTGACGATTGGCAATATCCTTTTGCAAACGAGAAACAGCCCTGTCAAGATGCCAATCCTGCTTCTGCCAGTGGCATTGCTTCCGGTGCCGCCAAAGTTCACTGTTGAATCAGCCTACGCTGACGAAGCCCAGCGGCAGATGAATGCAGATGTCCTGCGGACTGTCTTCGATCTTGTCCTTGTACCATTACAACAGGTTGTCCAAGAAGGAACTGTAATGAATTGTGCAGATGACAAAAGAGGCCTTTGTTTTCGCATCTTGTCAGCCTGGATTGCAGATCATGCTGAACATACGGCCTTGCAAGGAATAGGCAGCAAGTCGTGCCCAAAGTGTGAGGTTCCGTGCAAGGCGCTTGGCGGGAATCAGCTGAAGATGTATGAGATCCATGACTACATCCTATATAGAGAGAAAGCCTTGAGGCATGAGCCGGCAGAAGTGACCCGTATTGCAGAATACTTTTAGGAGGTGGGCGTGAAAATAGCAAATATTGTATTCGCCGGACTAGACCAAGTAAACCCCGCCGACCTACATAAGCCGGACCTCTTACACAACATTTACCTTGGCCTATTCAAACATATGATAAAATGGGTGGAGGGGTTCCTGAAAAAGCATAAACGGCAGGAGGCATTCAAGGATCCCTTGAAAGAAATTCTGCCTTATCCCAGACTCAGTGTACCAAAAAAGACCTATTGTGAGGTTATACAATAGCACGTCGGCTGCGGTATTTCGGCCGTATTGGTGTCTGCATTGCGAAATCCGCACAGCTCTCAGTATCACGATTTCAAGAGCGCTTTCAACTGTGTTAGCGCACTGGTTGACTTCGCTCTTATGACCCAATATCGGAGTCATACACCAGATACACTTGTCTACATGGAAAGGTATCTGCAGACATTTCACCGGACCAAGGTCATTTTCTTGAGTTCGGTACTTCGAAGGCTACGTGTGCAGAAGCAAATCGTCAGGCTCGGGATCTAAGGAAACTAATGGTGAATCAAGGTGCTAAGGAGGCCGGCCACAACACTGCCATCAAGCACCATCGGCAGGTGGATCAAGAGAGGCTTGAAAAGGCCAATCAGCGGGCGGATTTGATACGGTGCAAGAATCACTTCAAGTGCATCAAGATGCACTACCTGAGTCATTTTGCCTCCCATGTACGGCGTTTTGGGTCCATATCAATATATTCTACTGAGATTGGCGGACTAGTATATAAGGAGCAAATTAAAGACCGTTACCGGAGGTCAAACAAGAATGAGGCCGCCCGAAAGATCTTGTCGCAATATGGCCGCCAGCATGCTCTAGGAATGCGCTTGCAGACTATAGAAGCACATTTGAAAATAGGTGTGATCGTGGTAGGAAATAGCGGGATGGAAATGCCGACTTCTTCAAGCCGGTGTGCACCTTGCCGAATGCTCAAAGGCTGCATGAACATTGGCACGCTCTCTGAGCTATGCCGAGCCCATGAGATCGAGTATTGCGACAGGATGGAGGAGATACTACGTTTTATCAAGCAGACTGTAGCAGATGACCCGCGGCTGTCTGCTGATCCTACCGAACTGGGATTGCTTCCTGTTGAGTGTTTTAACCAGCTTGAAATTCTAGTTTCTGACTTTCAGGAAGCTGACGTTTCCATATCCACTGGGCCTGCTGGGCTGGAACAAAGGCTTTATGCAACGGCGGTGCTAGAAACGATTGGGTATGGGTCCACACTGGCGGGAGGAGAGTTATGGGGATTTGTGAGGAAGGGCACTGGCAGTGGTACGATTATTAGCACTTTTCAAGATAAGAATGTTCTAGGTGAAGCCGCAGGAGTCCATCGGCTGGCATTGGTTCGTGTACACAGTCTGATCAATGGTGGTGGATTTCACCTGGCAAGCGGACATATATGAGTCGGCAAGCGGTCCACTGGTCAAGACATGTGAATAGTCAGTATAGGGGCAGTAATTGAACAGGCGCATGTAATTCCTAGTGGGGAGAGGCAATAGATAGTGAATCATGGGGTTGATCTGCGGACATTTAATAATATATATTAATTATATTAAATTATTCTATGAGATTATATACAGTATTTATGTGGCCTCAACTAGGCGTATGAGTATTACAGGATATATCTGTGGATGTTTAATGAAATATTGATGCGGCCGAGCTGAGGCCGAGCTGAGGCCGGACACTTAAGGTGGCAATCTCTACCTAAAGTGTCTGGCTTCAACTCGCCTGCTTGAGTACTAGATGATTGACCTGCAGACATTTAATGAGAATATGAAACTACTGCACACTACGGAGCCCATGGGTCAGGAGCATGTTTTATAAGAAGAAATCTAGACAACGTAGGTTTAGTCTCAGCGGATCGTAACAACAAGGCGATTTTCCATACTACGGTACGCATGCCTATAAAATGATGGTGGGGGGCAGACTACGAATGAGGGGTTCTGGAATGCCAGCGGACGGATCCAGGCCACTGAAAGTGGGGGAGTGGCGAGGGCAGCACACAATACGGACAATTTGGTAAAAATACACCAGACGCTGGAGACGAAAAGGTAAGGTGGTGGACGGTGGCCGGACGGAATTGGCTACGAGAAGCGCCCTGGGCGCTTGGGGAAGAAGAAAGGGCTATCGGGATGTACGAGATGCAAGACATGATAAGGAAAAAACGCCTGGACGGCCAGGGCGCAGAGGACCCAGGAGGCAGACCCGGCTCGTCCGGACCCGGGTATTATGTATCCGGAGTGAAAGTTGTTTTTGCTGATGGGTCCGGGTGCTGGGAATTGCGGATGGGTACCACGGATGCTGACAGACGAGAAAGTAAAGAATTGGAAGGTCGAGGGCGGTGTTGGGATGGAAGGGGCCAGGACAAGCGCACTGGGTGCATGGGAGCAGGATATGGGCATTGGGCAAGGGCTGACAGCATTGGAATCTGATGGCATAGAGGGGTAGAATCAGAATAACCAATCAGATGGAAGTACTTAAATATGGTGGGAAGAAGGATCTCTGCTGAGAGAAACTTGAACTGGAAGGTTCATTGAAAGAGCATAGCTTAGGCTTCATGTAATTGGTGCCATTAGATATCGAGTTTGATTTGAATAGCTACTCTCATGATATAACTTGAAAATTTCTGTATATTACCTTCTGAATCCTACTAACATCAGCCAAAGTACGGATTTGACCCCTATTCCTCATGGGCCACCAGGGGTATAGGGGGCCAAATTAGAAAACTAGACTTACTGTAGGTAAATACAACGGTGGGTGAGATCCTGGAGAACACTGGCATATTAGGTAAGACTATGAGAGTTGCAGTGGTGTAGTTGTACAGGCTAAGCGAGCCACTCAGGGTCTCATTAGGGACGCCAGGAGGCCTCCCGGGGGCGCTGAGTCCATGTTACATGCCTCAGGGGGGACAGAATCCATAACGGAAAAATAAAGGAATACTGGAAAAATACCGGAGAAATACATAAAGGTCTCCTGTAGTCTTGTTTAGCCTTTAGCTTACTAGGTTTAACCTATGAAAAATAAGAGTGAGACATGTTTCAGGTCACATTTCTGGGTCAAAACTACCTATTCAGGCTAGTATATCATATTCATAGACTGGTAGATTATTTTTAAATTTATTTATTTATTAAACTACAGGTAAACTATGCTACTATATATACTATATGAAAGATAGAGCGTAGAGAGCTGAAAAACGTCCGCAATCAGACATTTGAGGGCTCTAAAGACTGCTCTCGACGAGGGGAATCTAACCCAGGTATCTGCTTGTCGATAGCATGCCTGTAGCCTAAGTAGTCATGTCAGATGGTTTGAGGTCCAAAATTCCGCCCCTGTGAAAAAGTGTGCATAAGGTGCCTTGAAAATGGTGCAAACAGGATGTTCAAAGGCTCAAAATGACGCTCTTGATAAGGGAAATCTAACCCAGGTCTCTGCTTGTTGATAGCATACCTGTAGCATAAGGAATCATGTCAGATGGTTAGAGGTCCAAAATTACGCCCAAGTGTAAAAGTGTGAATAACGTGCCTTGAAAATGGCGCAAACAGGACGTTCAGAGGCTCTAAAGAATGCTCCCGATGTGGGGAATCTAACCCAGGTATCCACTTGTTGATAGCTCGCCTGTAACCTAAGTAATCAGGTCAGACTGTCAGAGGTCCAAAATTCCACCATAGTGTAAAAGTGTGAAGAACTTGAAGTGACCTTGAAAATGGTGCAAATAGGACATTCAAAGGCTCAAAAGGACGCTCTCGATGAGGGGAATCTAACCCAGGTCTCTGCTAGTCAATAGCATGCCTGTAACCTAAGTTATAATGTCAGATGGTCAGAGGTCCAAAATTCTGCCTTAGTGTAAAAGTGTGAAGAAATGACCTTGAAAATGGTGCAAATAGGACGTTTAAAGGCTCTAAAGAATGCTCTTGGTGAGGGGAATCTAGTCCAGGTATCCTCTTGATGATTGAATGCCTATAGCTTATGATATCGTGTAGTATAGTGAGTAGACTTCAAAATTCCGCCAAGGTCTAAACGTGTAGAGAGGTAACCTTGGCAACAGTGCAAATTGGACGTTGACAGCTCACATGAAAGCTCCCCTCGAGGGGATTCCAATGGTGGTCTTCCTGCCTTGATAGGAGGTGTATAGCCTGAGATATTGTGTAGAATACTGGTATCTCCACATAATGTCAGCTTTAGAGGGGGAAATCATACCTGAATGCCTCCTGTTGACAGTATTCTAAGTCTTTCATAAGACTCAGTCATCTCAGATCACTCAGAGTTCTTGCTTTTGTGAGCAGTAAATAAAGTACTAAAAGTTTAAGTAGAGAGTTGGTTGAAGAAAGGGTGAAAGAGGCCTTTCAGAAGCACAACTGAACTGGGGAATAGGTGGTGTGTTTGAAAATCTCGGCACTACTTTCAAATTAAGTGAGCCCCCCGGGGTCCTCTTCATACCTCCCTGAGTCCTATTCATACCTCCCAGAGTCTTATTCAGGCCTCCCAGTGTCCTATTGCGGATTTTCAGAGGCTTTTCTATCTAGTGTGACAGCTATTTGTAAAAAGGCCTAAGCAAAAGTAAAATGTGATTTAAGTGGGGGCTAAAAATCTCGGCACTTCTGTACTCCCACACTGGTAACATAGAGCAAACAGCATCCCCTAGAGGACTCCAGGAGATAACTGTCCACAATGGAAAAACCCCTGAGTACACTAAGAATACCAGTGCTTTCGTACTCCCACACAGGCAATTTAGGACACACAGAGTCCCCCAGGGGACTCCAGGAGGCAACTGTCCACAACGGAGAAACTCAGGAATATACCTACAATACGGGAGAAACTTTAAGAAATAGGGGCCATACAATATTCCACACAGGACGCTAGGCAGTACTCGATGACCCACCGGGAACTCTTGAACACTTGAGCCTCGCACCCACTCTATTGGTATCCCATATATTTTTCCATGTCACCAGTATTTTTCTGAATCTTACAGTAATATTACTTACCCCAGGGTATCTTCATGGTTCTTTGGTATTGTCCAATGCCTTAGGAGGATTGAGAGGTATAGGGATACCTGGCCATGTCACTTGTTACAGGGAGGTAAGTATAATATACATGATGTGAAATATTTTTTGCTGATGAACTATCTACTATTTATCTAGTATAGCATTCAAGTGAATTCCTCCTTTCTTGTTCCCTTTGATAACTTTTCAGCTGTCATCTTTCATCATAGTGTTTGACTTCTTGTTCTTATCCTTGTTTTATTCTTCCATTACCTGTTTTTCTCCAAAGTTTTCTTGTTTTCCTACCTTACCAATAAAAAAATACACATATATTACAAATCACTTTTCTTTCTCTGTGCTACATTTTTCAATGTTGCTAGTATGTACTAATCATTTTAGTGAAAATCAGCCTCAGTTCCCATCCTCTGTACCAATCCTTTATCCCTCACTCTTGTATAATATGAAGAATATCATATAAGCAATCAGAGAGAGACAAGTGAGAAAGTGAAATATGTTATTGTAGGAGCACTAGACAAAAGTAAAAGAGTACTATCTTGAAACTTACATAAGCTATTTGTATTTATACAGAAACATTATAACAGAAATCAGGTGAGAAGAATAAAATAACAATTATAAATATAACAGAATGCAGGCAAGAAGTGGGAAGAGATAAAAGGATATGTAAAAATGTGTAATAATAAGGGAAATAAAAGGAGGAGTTGTGAGTTGGAAAGTGCCAGTGGTAGATAAAGGTAGTATGATAGAACAAAGTAGTTAAAGGGAGTAAAAAAAAGTAGGTAGAAGAAGGATATCATAGATAATACTAGTGATGTAAAATTAAGAAGAAACAAGCAGTTGTAAGGAAGAAAGGGAACTATGGGAAGTAAGGTGGATTTAATACAGAATTAGGAGATGCCAAGCACAGAAGTTCTAGAGAGTTTGTGTTTGGTGGCTGCAAGTGACTACCACCTGTGATGGTTGCCAAAAGGACTAATCCCTACACACTCATCAGATTAGATGCCTATCAGATGGTCAGATCGTCTTAGACAAGCATGCCCGATAGATATATAGAAATCACCGAGCGACCGCTATTGCAAATCGTGGTTGGCGGGGTAAGAAATGGAATAAGGCTCGCCAAATTGAGTTTTTAAAGACTTTCTGATTTCAATAACACCAAGCAAGTGTTGGCAACGAGTGAACGCCAGCAACCGGATCCACAAGCCGGGGTTAGGCAGTTGTCTGCACCTGTGGAGCAAGATTTGGCGGGTAAGAATATGTAGCAGGAGGGAAGCCTGAGACCGGAGAGACCAGAGAGACAGTATAGCTGGTAGTGGCGTTGGGCAAGAGTGGGATGTCAATGGTGTATAGATGATGGAACCTATGGAATTGGGCGTCTCTTGAATGGTGAATAGTGGTGGGTAAGGTATATGTTACTCCTTTTTCCGCTACCACCCCTGTTTTCCTTATTTTTCCCTAATTGCTCGAAGTTTGAGCCGGTGGGAAAACATAGAAATGATAGATTTCGAACTCTCTACTTTACCTTGTATAATAATATTATGCACATTTGTCTGGGACGGCCAAGGCAGGACAAATATGTGCATCATCAATTATGCTAATTGTGTTTGCCTAAACCGCAATTTTTTCATTTCAATTAATTGCTTTTCATAAACTAGCGCTGACTGCCGTATGAAATGAGGAAAGGAGAACACTGCATATCCTAACTCTCGGTATAGCGCATCAACTAAATAACAGGAATGCTAGTTTTATCCCTTCTAATACACCCTATTTATTTAGCACCTGGAATGGGGGGGGAATTGCTGGTATTGGTTTTGTAAGTTAGTTTTAACAGGTAGAGCCATCTAATTTACGGGTACCTGCGCTAAAAAGTCCCCGAAGGCCTGGGTAGCAGGGTCCTTCGCGAGAGCTGTAAGGACGGCGTCTTTAAAGCTGCTGGGGGCAGGCTTGTGGTTGACTGCAGTTTGAAGGGGTAGGACTTCGCCAGCATAGGACAAGGTCACTGGGTGGTTAGAGATGGTGGCCGTGATGGTGCTGTGGGTGGTAGTCACTAGTACTGCTTCTTTTGGTGTCACAGAGTCTCCGTTAGCCGTACTAGGGTATGAGGATGATTTTGGGTATTTACGGGAAGGTCTCTCCGATGCCGTCTTGCTTGTATTGGAGCCTAAAGTTGGACTTTTGTTCGTGCTCGAACTTCAGCTCGCATTAGAGCTAGAGGTCTTGCTTGCGCTGGAGCTAGAGGCTCAGCTTCGGCTAGAACTTGAGGTTTTGTCTGCGTTGGAGCTTGTGGAAGAGGGTGTAGAAGATCCTTTCGCTGAAGATGGAAATTTAGCCGTCTTTGAGAAACCAGCCGGGTTGTAACACAGCTATTCCTAGCGCAAGTTTTGCGATTGATTGCATTGGGGCGACAAAAGCCCTTAATGAGACAGTAGGATCTAGATGGACCTCCTGAAGCCCTTAATTGCTATTTATTGAATCTAGGATGCATGGAATCTACCGTAGTTAGCCTTAGCGTCACAGCATATTTCCCTGTTTTTGCTATTAATACAAAGACGACCGCATGCGCCAAGGCCGTTAGATTGGCAGGAACCAATGAGACTGGCAGTCCTCTGAGGCTTGAATGCAGTTTATGTCGCAGTATTTTGGCGAGCAACGAGGTGGGCGATACTCGGTTGGCCCAGCCTGGATGCGGGGGGCAAGGAAAAGTAACAAGAGGGGTGTAAACATTCTGGGGGAGTGCGGGGCCTGGGTTCTAACAAAGGAATCTTGAATAATATCAAGAAGGTGATCCAGGAATGCTGGCGAACTGGGAAATGTCAGGAGGGAGCGCTCTCTTTTCTCTTTATATCTTCTGAGGTAAAGGGCAGCCACGGAGAGGGAAGGTGAGTCTATTTTCTGTCAGCACTTAGCCCACCACAGATCTTTCACCATATGCCTCTTTGATCCCTCTCTTAATGTCCATTTTCCCGGGATTGCGTGCCCGGCTTCCGTATGTCTGAACAGGCAGCTCGTCTCTTGCCATATGTGGAAGAGTTGGGGGTAGGGAGAGTCGCGGAATTTCTCTCGCAGTGGCCGCCGCGAAATTGGTGGATGAGCAAGCGGTGAGTAAGAAGTAGCAAATATTTGTTAACGAACCTACCTTCATAGCACAGTACTCGGGGGTAATATAAGCCGGGTGGCACCCATATATGATAATTGGGGTTTCTGCGCAGACAACTGCTTTTTGGGGCTTTTTTTTTATATGTGGGAAAAAAAGGTCAGGTGCGTGCGCCCCAGAATAGCCAACAAATTCCAATATTTCGTGGTACCGAGTCTAGCGCCTGCCAAAAATATCACCAGTCTTGAGGTTGCAATACTGTACAGTACTGGTAATCATTGTCAAGGATTCGGCGGTGTGGACTTCATATTGTAACGCGAGGTTGTAACCCAAGCGATTCGCCGGCATCTTCCGAATCGTCGCCAAGGGCAAGGGCATCCAGGTCTGGCCACAGCTAAGACAGCTGATCGCATCCAAATCGGGATACGTGCATCACGGTTCGGCCCGCGCTTTGTGTGGGTCATACAGTTGCCCATGGCGATCATGGACGCCAAGAATCCAGACCTCAAGACCCGTTCACTAATTTTACTGTGTCCTTCCCAATAGCAAATTGTACTCCGCAGTGAATCCAGTAGCGTGGCTGCCAAGCACTGTTCCCTATAGCCAGGAATTCGTTATGGGGGGCTCATTCTAGCGATGGGCAACTGTACTGTCTACTCGAGTAGACTTGCGAGGCTGTAGGTCCAAGCACAGTATCATACCCGGCGTAAAGTTAGCGAACAATGAGTTTAGGTTAACCGACGAAATAATCCCCACAGTATCCTGTGCGAGAACATCTCCCCTACCCGGATTATTTGGTTAAACTGGAAATGGCGCTAGAGGGGTTAAGCAAAGTTCACCACGATAGGCAAGCAAGATTTGCAGGTGAGTAGCCTACTAGAGTTATCAGATGATAATTCGCAACAGGGAACCATTTCTCCCAAAGTTTTTTTCACTCCTTCGAGAGAAATCACTCCCTGTACTCGAGTACAGTAGGGGTTCGATCTCGCTCATCTATTGAGCTGTACTTATCTTGCAGCCCTGGCGCCATTTCCAGTTTAGCTAAATAGTGCGTTAGCACCTGGGGCCTGCGGTAAGAACAAAAACAAAAACAACCGGAAAATGGAGACTGAGCCCCTGGCGGTTTGGTTGGAGCATTCGGTATGCTCGAGCCCATTGAGCAACTGCGCTTCTGACTTTTCATTTCCATAATCTTCGATTTCTCGGAGGCTGTATAATTTACTTGGAGTATGAATTGCTCCCGAAAATGGCAGGGTTCTGGTAAAAGGGATCATACAATCAAGTTTCAACTGAGGTGAGGTATGGGCAGACATGAAGTCGGCGACTACATGCCCAATTGGGCTTTCAATTGGACAATGGGGTTCGGTTGGGGTGTTGAGATATCCCTGAAACTGAGTTTCAGTTTTTACGGTATGGGCAGGGTTAGGTTACTGCAGTTCTGAAAAATCCAGAGCGCGAGAAAGTAAATGAAGGTGAGGCTTTTAGATTTGAAGTGTCTGACACGGCCTGAGGGCGGTGATAAAGATTGAGACCTCTCTTAACAACCCGCTCCTATATTTTAGACACCTCAAAGTTTTTACTTTCAAAAAACATTCTTGAGCTCTTGATCTCTCACATCTGCTGCAAAAGAGAAGAAATCCCTTGAATGCTTTCAAGACAATCATTGGTGAATTGGATTCCCCAACTCACCAACTCTCTTAGCTCTAATATTTGGTTATCGGGCTTGTTGCCAATTATTCCCTAGTACTTACGGATTGTATCCCTGCTCTGAGTAGATGGTATTTGCGCAAGTACTGTACTTGCATGCAATAGCGATTCTTTTTAAAAGAGCTTCGATGATGCGAGTAATAACCGGGGATCACTGCGCATGGGTAATGCTCGAGTGGGGCGGGGAGCGATATGTGGGTGAGGGGATATGGTTGGATCCAAAGGAGGGGGCAGAAGCTCTGGTAAATCCCAATTCGCTCTATGAAACCAGTACATCCGTTCCAGGAGGGTGAGAACTGAATAAAAACGTAGACATCATACTGTAACTTAAACCTAAAGTCACGAGTTGTGGGGCTGTATCTAGCGCGTGATAGGTTGTGCTACCGGGAGAACTCGATGTGATGCCGTAAGAAGGGACCTTGGTGAGCGGGATGCTTATCACTACTCGTAATTTTCTGACGTTTGCGAACACAGCTGCTATTGCATATGGTCAAGAAATGGCCCGGAGCCTCAATATTTTGGCATACAATAGCAGTCGTGTTTGCAAACGCCAGAAAATTACGAGTATTCCTCCGTGTATAGTATGTGTGCCTTAGTGTTGCATTACGATCTGCGGACATTGTCCGCTGCCTGAACTCAATTGCTGACGCCGAATGCCCGCTTTGAATGAGTGGGGTTGTACGGCTCGAGTACCGTGGGAGGCATGCGGTCGCTTACTTGTAGGATTGGGGTGTTTTTAGGTGAGGCCGCTATTGCATTCCAGCGACAACGGTATTTGCGATGTCGTAGCGTTTTTTAAAAAGACTGCTATTGCATGCACATGCTTGTAAATTTAATCAACTCGGCGACTAGCCACCGGGGAGTATTCCAGTCCAACTGCGTATCGGAGGAGTGGGAATGAAGATTATGGGCTATAGGCACATTCTAGGATATATATCTTAAAAGCGAAGATGATAATTGGTGGATTTCAATCTAACTGGCTAAGCTCGAACAGTTGGCTATTGAGCTTGTTGCCAGTCACTACCCCTGTGTTCACAGATTTCACCCCAGTCTCGAGTAACTTAGAGGCATATGTCAAAAGAGGAGGAATCTTGTTGAACACTTTAAAGATAATAATTGGTAGATGTTGATTTTCTAAGGTGCAAACTGGTCAACCCTCTCGAATATTTGGCTCCAATCACTAACATTCTTTAACTACAAGGAAGCATACCCATCCGGGTTATCTACCTCTAGCCTGGAGTTCCATGAGACGAAGCTATCGAGATTGATGCCAACCAGTACCCCCGTGGATTTTATCCCTGCCCGGAGTAAATTGACCAAATTTTGGTTGTACGCAATAGCAGTCCCTCCAAAAAAAACACTCTTCGATATTGCGAGTACAGTAAAAGCTCGAAAAATTCGGTATGCAAGTGCAGGGATTCCGGGCGTTTGGGAAACCCATGACTGAATAAAAAAAAGCAGAAATGGCACCTGTGGTTGCTGAACCCCGTGCTGTAAAGCGACTCTTACACTATATTCTAAAGAAAAAACAATACTAGAACACTTTGAGTACTACTCACAGAATCAACCACAATATCGTTTTTCGACAGGGAGGCCGCATCGGAGACCATGCCGGCAAGATTTCGTTGCATATGCAAACCCACTTTTTTGAGGTTTTGTGGTACTGTATTTATTGGAATAATTGAACCTCATGCCAGGACGTTGGAGTTGCCTTTACTGGTAAGGTCTGGCAATTTTTTCTTTTTTTTCTATCTGAGGCCCAAGCTGAGGGGGTCAGTTTTGGCTGTGCGATCGCCCCCCTACCGTATCCAAGAGCGGGGACTTCGGACGTCTTAGCGTGAGGTTCAATTATTACAGTAAATGCGGTATGGTATTTGCTGTTGCTGGGTTAAATTATGTTACACAACAGCCTCTTTGACCATGAGGATAAACAAGGCTTACTTTAGTTATTACACTACTCCAGCTCTACTCGCAATTTTCTGGCATTTGTACGCACATATGCTATTGCATATGGGCAAAAAATCTGCCAGAGCCTCAGGATTTTGATCTAATATGTATGATACTGTGCGCAGTAACAGTCATGTTTACAAACGTCAGAAAATTCCGATCCCTGTAATAACCTAGCGGGGCAGCTGCTCTCTGGACCAGCATCTCGAAACTGTAGCTCTCAGCTCGGGCGGAGGGGTGAGTCGGTATATAACAACACCGGTCTCCCTCATATTCCTCTCCTACCTCTGCTGAGGTAACTCTTATTATACTGTCGAAATCTCAATCACTCTAACTATTACAACTAATTGCCATAATTCAAACTACTGATTATGTCTACTGAAAGCGGGGAGGGTAAGGGCAAAAACCTCGAGAAGATCGATGAAACCGGAGTTACCGAGCATAGATCCAAACCCAGTCCGCTACGGATTCCGAACCCAGGGCCCTTCGTCCTAAGGAACAGGTTACCGGACCTCACAGCCCGGCACTTCCTTCGAGAGCCAACCAAATCTGCCATTGCTACCCAGGGCTTTGATGACGCTGTCGAGCATTGCAAGGCCAAGGTAGCCAGGATAGCCAAAGAATGCCGAAGTGCGAACAGGAAGTATAGAGATTTCCATTTCGACCTCCGGAGTAACGGACGGTACTGCCTTGATGGCCTCACGGAGGACCTAAAGAGCAAGCTGGACCCTGCTGGGATAGCTAGGGTTGAGGTTCGTCTATCTCTCTTCAGCTTACCCTTCGTGGCCAATAGGCAAGGCTTGATGCTAATGAATTTTGGGGTAGGAAATATTTGATACGCCCGAGTTTTTTAAAGACGGCGTTAGTGCTGGTAGGTTTTCTCGGGCTACCGCAGCGGTGTTACGAAGAATAGGTATGAGCGCTAATCACCGGAATGGTGACGATAGGCGATATTCGTCAGGGAGCTGTAAGTGCTACATGCCGAAAACCTACCGATTGTGGATCTGACTGATCGGTGCGGTTAGACAGGTGATTGCTGGCTTTTAGCGGCAGTAGCAACAATCACAAACGTGCCCGGCCTGGTCGAGAAGATCTGTGTTGCAAGGGACGAAAGTATTATTCCTACTAACCCCTAATTTTGACGACCTGTATGTGGTTAGTTGACAAACCCTCTCGCTAACTTACCGGTATGTTGTAGAGGTGGGTGTTTATGGGTTTATCTTTATGCGCGGTATGTTGGCCCTGACCTGAACGCATCTGATCACTCTCATTAACAAACTAATGGCGGCTAGATGGCGAATGGATATCGACTATCGTCGATGACCAACTATACCTCAAGAACCAGGAGTACCATGACGCTGGGGAGGATATCCAAATAAAATTCTGGAGAAAGGAAAAGGAGTATAACGAGACCTTTGTCAAAGGGTCTGACGCATTATCATTTGCCAAGTGCGAGGATCGGAACGAGACGTGGCTGCCTTTGCTGGAGAAAGCGTATGCCAAGGCTCATGGCGATTACGGTGCGATTGAGGGAGGCTGGACTGGGTAAGCTTTCACTCCTCCCCTGTTCCCGCCGTGACTCTAGTGGGTGACAGTTGACTGACTCACGGAGTAGTGAGGGGGTTGAAGACTTGACTGGGGGTGTTACAAGTGAGTTGTATACTTGTGATATCCTAGATAAGGAGAGGTTCTGGAAGGAAGAACTTCTTCAGGTAAACAAGGATTTCCTGTTTGCAGCTGCTATAAGCGGACCAGTAAACCGATCCGGAATTATTTCAGGACATGCCTACTCGGTCCTCCAGGCGAGGGAGGTGAAAGGAAAGCGATTCGTCTTGATCAGGTATCATATTCTATGCTCGCAGTATCAATCAGATCCTGATTAAGTGTCTTAGAAACCCATGGGGGTTCGCCGAGTGGACCGGTCCATGGAGCGATGGTTCAAAAGAATGGACAGCTGAGTGGATGACACTATTGGAGCATCGCTTTGGAGACGACGGCGCTTTTTGGATGTCGTGTGAGCCAAAACATATCTCCTTGGGTTTTCGCTCATAGCTAACAACCCCAGATGATGACTTCCTGCACAAATTCGCTGAGATCGATCGTACCCGCCTTTTCGGCCCTGGCTGGACCGTCACAAACCGCTGGATCCGGGTGCCGGTGCCCTGGGCAACAACATACAGCCCGACGAGATTCACATTCAAGGTCACCACAAAGGGTCCTGTGGTCATCGTCCTCTCCCAACTCGATGACCGCTACTTCCGCGGTCTAGCGGGCCGGTATCGTTTCGGCCTCCACTTCCGTGTCGAGAAGGAAGATGAGACAGAATATATCACCCGCTCACGATCAAACGTTGGCATGTGCCGAAGTGTAAACATGGAACTCGAGCTAGAGCCAGGAAAGTATATCGTCATCTTCAAGATTACTAGTGAGAAGGACCGTGGGGCACCGACTAAAGACAAGGTCATCCGGAAGGCGAAGAAATACAACAGGAAGAAGTTCTTGCAAATTGGGATGAGCCATGATCTTGCCTTCGCCAAGGGTAAAGCAGAGCCCAAGGATGAAAAGGTCATCACCGAGATGGCTGCGCGAGCAAGGAAGAAGGAAAAGGATCTTGCTAAAAAGGCGAAAGCTAAGGGAGCTGACCCACCCGAGCATGAGGGTGCTGGCCCTATCGGAGGCGAGGGTGCTGGAGCAGCATCGCAGCAGGGTTGGGGCATAGGGCGACCACCCTCTATGCCCAACAACCCGGGCAAGATAACAGGGGGCAGGCAGTCTTCCGAGTCTAGTGTGAGGGTTCGCTACGGCAGGGGGGGGACGGAAGATGAATCGGAGGAGGGAGAAAAAGTGGAGAAGGGCGAGGACAGGGAAGAGAAAGAGGGTGAGGGAGAGGAGGAGGAGAGTGACTCTGACGACGAAGACAGCGACGAAGAGAATTATTGGGATGCCGTTGCATGCGTGGGTCTACGCGTTTATACCCAGGATAAGGAGTTGGTGGTTGGAGTTGTTCGCACTGATGAGGAAGCCACCGACACACTTGATCAGGATGATCCGGCGAAGGATGCTGCTGGTGCAGCTGAGGATGGCAAAGACGATACCTGCGAGGATAACGTCGAGGTGGTAAGTGTCCCTTTGCCTGAGGGGTCCGTTTAGGCTTGAGAGGGGGCTTTCTATTGTACCTTGTTTGGTTTGGCTGCTTTCACTTTCTGGTTCGTTTCGCTTTTATGATGCGCGGCCGCAGCGATATCTGTGATCTATTTAGGATACTGGTGGTTGATTAACTCAAGCTTCTTTCTCCTCTGACGAATTGTTAGTGGCTAAGCCGATAATATAAAATTTTTATTCCGGGTGACTCGAGTGTTGTAGTGTATCCCGCGAAGTTTAATTCAGATGAAGATTTGGGTTAGTATATTATCTTACGGTAAAGTATTTCATCCCATGCTGCTCTGGGTTGTGTATCATGTACTATCACTCGTGCCATGGATGACATTTTGAAATTCGAAGTCCACTCCTACAGCACCCGGTGTTCCTTACTGCCAACAATTAGAGAAACTACTGCTAGGGCGGTACTGGGATGTGGGGATGTCGACTCCGGTACACCCGAAAAACACACCCTAACGCCCTCCATTCACTTCCAAAAAGAAGCGGTATTGAAACTCTTGCGAGTCCGCTGGTCTACAAATCCTAGCTGAACTTAACGCCAACAAGACAAAAGAATTCCTATTCCCTGCAGCGCTAGTGGTGCCGTGTGCTATGGCTGCACGCCAGTACCACCATCCCTCAATTTTTCACCACAGATTATTTCCCACCTCGAGTATCATAGCTCTTGCCAACGGCAGGGCCACCGCAGAAAAATAAAACCTCATGATCAGGTACCTCTTGTTCAGCACTGCCGCATAACCTTCGGAATCCACCAGTTTGCAGCACCTATTCCCCGACGTTGTCATCAGGGCGGGTTCGAACACCTTTATTCCGGAGGAGGGGCTCAAGTGGAGACAACCATGCTAGAATCTCATGTGTCGCACCAATGTTCATATTGCCGACAATATGGCTGTTGATAAATGAGTCTGTGTTATCGAAAAAGAATGTGTGTTACGTGAGCAGTACGTGCTATTATGGTATTAGTTTTTAGTATAATTGATCGGCGAGTCCGACCAGCCGCAATACTGTGGAGGGATCAATTGTTGGGTTGCTAGGTTCGGTGGACGGAAATTAAGCGAGCAGATGGGAGACGGGATCATTGTGATGCCGTTCTTGGCGCTTTGCGAGTGAACACCTATAGACTTAATCTGGTCGGAATTCATCACGACTGAGCGAATTTAAAGAATAAGAGGTAAGATCAATATGGATATATTTAATAACGGCCTTAACTAACGGACTGACGAGGGAGGAATGACAGGTATTTTGAAGTAAATCCCGGATACCTGTCCCTCATAGTTTTGGACGGAGCCAGAGGAGTCGCTGCTCGAGAGTGTCGACACTGGCATGTAATAGCCGTTGAACGCTGAAGTGGGAACACGTCTAGGCGGAGTTCCGGGACTTCCTGTAATGGGTTTGTAGTAATGGCTAGGCATGGTGTGTCTAAATTTTATCTATCTATTAATATAATATCAACTGCAAACACAAATCCAGTTATCTATCGCGCACAGGAGCGAACTTGTCGCAGCAGCAAGAAGACAAGCCATAGGCAACATGTTCTCGACTCTCTCCCGAACTTATATCTCTTCGACGAAAAGCCAGTGCCCTTAGTGGCTTCAGTAGCCAAACGCCATAATAGTCAACCACTACAGTCTGAAACCCTAACCCTGCGGCATGGTACTGTACTATGCGGAGACCGGCAACCAGCGAAGAAGGAAGTCGGATTATGGTCACTCAGGACGTATCCTATAGATGATGTTTCTGAACAAGCAAGTCACAAAATCGTGAGAGAATGCGCCAAGACCAACCACAACTCTCCTAACAATTCTCTAGCCAGTTGGGACAGAGTTCTAAGGGACCAGAAAGCGAAATCCACAAAGCTGTCCTCCTTATAATTGCTCCTTTAGTCGGAAGGCCCTTACCCTGTTAAAAACAATTTGACTCAAGCCTTGTATCATACTGTACGAACGAAGTCTGATTTGTGCAAAAAAGCCAACATTAATAGGTCCTACGGGAGTGTTATAGCTAAGTGAAGAGATCCTATGCTGGCTTCATACAGGAGATTGCACAACATTTTCGGGGAAAACTCTTGTGAAAGGCAATTCGCGAGGGGTGCTTTTTTCGCCCCTGGTGAAGTCTAAATCAAGGAGTCTCTTTATAACCTAAAGGACGAGTAGGGTTCGCATACCCAATGCCGAGAAACTCGGGATTATGCAAAGAGATGCTATACTATATTGGTGATACGGCTAGTTTCGTGACACGTTCCACCCGATCGGAATTACGCATACAGTGTTCTGTAATCTACCATTTACTTGCTAAAATCGAGCCTCCCAATTGTCACAATAGTTTCTCCACTCACTCTCCCTAGTTAACAAAAAGCTACTTCGCTGTTCCTCTGAGTTTAGGCTATCAGGATGGGATTATCCCCACTAAGTGCATGGGGAAGGATAATCTGAAGGATGTTGCTGATTGGCACCCTTTGCACCACATCGCCCCCACTAGCTCCTAGCTGCCAGAAAATCCCTCCCGATTTGATGTCACAGGAGGTCAAGACATGCTAAAACAAGTTGTAGTATGTGCAAGATTAAAAACTTTGTCTTCTCCCAAGCGTTCTAAAGAGCATCCTACTTCGCAGCCGTAAACTTGAAGTCATTAACAGGGGACCTTTTTCTCTGAAAGAGAAATGAGAGCGATTGTGGTGGGAGTGAATCTTAAACGGTATGACAAGCATTATTTATTCTCTCTCCGCCATTTGTGCACATGTCAAGCATTCTAGCCCGAAAGTATGAAGTAGAATTGGCAGGGCTTCTCTCTCTCGCTCTGGGCTTGAAACTTCTTAACAGAGCATGAATATACCGAGCAACATCAGGGCTGATGACTTACTAGTGGGTTCGCTAATCATCACCACCGACAAGAGTTATCGTTCCCAGGAGACCGTGATGGACTGGATGAAGAATTAAATTGGTCCATTACTGAGAGCCCAGACAACATTGCCTCCAGGCATAGATGTGGAGATATGTATGAGGAGCCCTGGGTTACTCAATTATCAGGCCATAACACTAGGCTTAAGAGCTGCGGCGAGCAGTTGAAATACACCTTCACATCACTGATATAAAACAAGACCCCAAGCATGCAATAACAGCAACCCCTGTAGCCCTCTCCAAATCCTGTCTCATCACTTACTCCCTAGCTATGATTGCTCTACACGAAGGATATTAGAGGTTGACATTCGTAGTTTTTCTTCTCCAGAGGATGTATCTGCTCGAGTAATACCTTCGATATTAAATTTTAATAATAATAATTATTATGAAATTTAACCGTAGGGAAAACAAGCCAAACCTATATGCCAGCAGGATAAGTATTAGTTCCTATAGTGAAGTTATGTGAAAACACCTAGCTGGCGCAGTGGTTAATATGCAAGAACTAATTAACCTCCTGTGCAATTAGCGGGAGCCCAGGAGTTCAATTCCCCTCATCATCATGGGTTATTATTGAACAATCCATCACGTAGGGTAGGAGAACGAAGGATACCTCACCTACGGGAACTGGGAGACTGAAGACCTTAGGGCAAATCAGCACTGCTACGAGGTGGTAGAATCCGACTCTGGACCTGACCTTAGGGTGGGGTTCGCGATCGGCGGGGTAGCAGAAAAAAAAGAAAAAAATCTTTTTTGTCTCCTTTAGTTTAGAAGAAACAAGCGTCTGTAGATCCTAAAAAATCTACAACTCTCTAGGACGGAAATCATTGAACTAGTATATGGTACTGTGCTCCGGCACTCATAACGCGCCAAGTGCCACAGGGATATAATAATAATAATACAAGGGCAGCAGCAGAACGCCAACTCTGGAAACTCGCGTACTATATATATACTCGAGTACATACAGCACCACTCCGGGATCCCTAGGCAAAACCTGCACTGCAGTCATCCTCATCTGCAGTGGATAGTTTAAGCTTAAATTTCCTGATCCCAGTCCTTACCCACAGGACTTCCACTTACTTCCGACAAATGTTATCCCGCGACGCTTTACGCGCCGCCGGGAGGACACCCCAAGTAACGGCGGGTTCTACTTAAACCCCTTCGGAAGCACTACGATGTTGCACGTTCGGTGTTTTGCTTCCGCCGCCGAGACGATGCGCGGAGGAGGCGCCGGTAGTGGCACCGAGTGATAGGGGATGACTTTACACCGGCTCTCCCCATTCCCAACCATCCTCCCCCTCCACATTAGTCTGTTTTGTGGGAGAAAACGGCGTGATAGTTACGCGTATACCTATTCCGCTCTCCGGCCAGGAGCATCCCGGCGGGTCAACAGACCGCGTGTGTCAAACTGTCGGGAAATCTTCATGGTGTAGGGTAGAAGTATAAGCCGGACACTATAAGCAGATATTTCCGATGGCACAATGCTAGCAATGACGATTCATTAAAGTACTAGACTATATATTCAGTAACATATACACTAGATTAAGCGCCTGGATGAACGACAAAAAATTATATAAGTACCAGAGAAGAAGAAAAGGACGAATGAAGCGATAGGCTAAGTTTACAACATAGATAAACTGACTCGAACCCAAGTGAAGAAAAGCATGCAACACCTTTTACGCCCATACTGTCCCGCCAACGACCCAACAACCCAACCAACCAACCAACCAAACCCTCTTTCGCCGCGCTATGTACCACAATGATGGAAATGAATGGCTGCCATGAAAATAAGACGAAATGAATGAAAGTAACTCCCGCGCCTACCCACCTCAAAAGCACAAAGCAAAACGTCTATAAATGAAGAAAAAAAGAAAAGAATGGAAGAAGGAGGGTGTAAGCAAACGACCCTAAAACTAAAAGTGATAATAAAATGAGTGAAAGAAAACGCCCGGAAAATGAATCTATTTGTCTCTTCCCTTCCACCTAACACCACCGACCACAACCTAAAAGTATCCTCCGACCTCCAACTTCGTGGCAACAACCGGCGTACAATTCCGTCTAAAACTCAATGTAAGCATCTTTCCCTTTCTGTCCACAGCAACAAGTCTATCACCCTCCGGTGTGAACGCAATCCTCCCCGCACTCTCGGGCGTCTGCTGTCCTTGCATGCGCTCTTTACTATGCAGCGCGGCAAAGGTAGTCAGGTTATTGTCGCCCTCAACATGCGTCACAGGGGTGATCCAGACGAGGCCAGACTTAGTCAGGAACGCCGCTGCGTTGCCGAGCGGTGCGACGGTGGAGTGTGTTACTCGAAGGCCAACTTGGCGAATTGGACTGTGGGAGGGGGTCGCGGAAGAGATGCTTGTGGGCTCGGTAAAGGAGCCACCCCATTCCGCTTCTACGGTGCTGGCTGGGAAGGTGCTGCAGAAGATGTGGCGTTTGTCAGGGAAGAGAATCGCGTTGGAGAGGGTTTCAGCTCCGGGGCCCTGGGAGCAGTTAGGTTTCTGTATTACGTATAGGAGGGGTGGAGGGGTTTACTTCAGTGACTTTTAGTGCACCGCTAGAAATTAGGTACGGGTCATTTACTCGCACACGAGAAATGTCCCAGGAGAAAAAGTACCCGCATTTTGGTGTCGCGCATGTTAGGTAGTCGCCGTCTTGGGTTAATGAGATTATATGTGGAGCGTCCAGGGTTGCGCGAACATTCAGGGGGAGGTGGAGGTCTCTTACTCGCTCGCATCGGAGGCCTTGATATGTTGGCGCGTTCATCTTGTAGATTCGGATTAGACCTTGGGTTTCATCGCGTATCTTCTTAGACATTCCGACGACTATCTTGTCGCCTCCGATAGCTACACAAGTATTCTCCCAGCCAGTCGTGGATTCTGTGAAGACGACTTTACAGTCATCGATTTCGTGGACTTGGACCTGCCGGGAGAAGAAAAAAGAGTTAAAATCAGTGATTAGCTTACGGGGTTTAAGATGCTTGCCTTTTCCTTAGTGATCACCACAATGTACTTGTCCGAAGCAGCTCCCGCCTTGTATGTCCATGGCACCTTCGCTTTTCGCAGACCCTCCGTTGAACCCAATCTGTAGTGGAATTTCGGCTTTGTCGATACGTTCTCTCCGGGTGAAGGTGTTGAAAAGACCTGAAAAGAGTGAAGCGACAAGTAGACGGCGTATTTAGCATCTGACGATATAAAAGTGCTAAAGCATGACTCCTTGCATTGCACCTTGAAAACACTTTCAATTGGTTGGCTCTCGTACTCTATTGACGAGTTTGCTGCTGCAGGAACGGGCTCAACGCCACAGTGTATTGGGTGTAATGCCGGAAGACAATATTTGGAGGGGTATTGGTTCGGCAACGGGGCACCCTGCATCCTAAAGTAATCCATCTTCCCATCCCGCACTTCCAACGCTGATTGTGACCTGACAGGCTGAGCCGGTTGGCCAGGAAGCACAGGCTCGGGTGCATTCTCAGCAAGAACTCTCTCCCTATCGATACATGGGAGAGGCTTATTCAGTTGCAGACTGTGGAAACGTCTTGAATCACGATTAATGAATGGCCTTCGCGAGAAAAGTTTGCTTGCGCGGGACTGGCGCTTTAGCGAACTTGCTTCCGTTAGACCTGATGGTGTTCGCGATAAGGAAGGCTCCGGGTAGATGGAGGTGGGTGATTGGGGCGGTGGCTCAACCAAGGCCTGGCTGTAAACAGATATCCGTCGAGAGCTCATGGGTTGTGATTTTTCGGAATCTGAGGTCTCTTGTTCCTCGCCCTCTACTGGCGTTTGTAGTAAGAAGGTCGAGCGATCGTCTTCGATGTCGAAGGATTGGATGGGGAGTTCAAAGTCCACTTTCCCCACGTTAGCCTCAGAAAGGCAGTGCTCGTCATAAAGTTCAGGCTCCTCAAATACAGCGCCGGCAAATAATTGGTCAAGCCCATTAAAGCGCAAGGTGGTGTCCAGGTTTGGCGTAACGGCTTCATGAGGTGTGATAGGTGCAGGGTAGGCGGTATGAAGTGTCAGACTTGGCGGAGTCAAAGAGGGAAGAACAGGGGATTCTATTGGCGAGTCATCTCGGGGCACAGGGCTCAGCAAGGTGTGGCAAGTGCTTTCCGTGGGGGATGAGAAAGACTTGCACGTTGTTGAATCGTGGGGGCTGAGTAGTGTCTCAATAGGGCCGAGTGCTGATTCACAAGTAGGAGTTGATGTTCTACTAACGTTTGTATCGCAGGTTGGTGCCTGACTAGATAAAGTTGGCACTTGGCTATGTTGGCTACTGGGTATGCTCGTCGAAGTAGTAAATCTAATTCCTTCATTCCATGGTGCTAGATGCAGAACCTCATCGATAGTTTGTGATATCCGGCTTGGCGACTGTGCAGCCCGTATTCCTTGGAGTCGGCGTTGCATGGATTCCACAGCACCCTTATACAGGAACGACCTCTTCTCGCAACGGCCCATAGCGTCCCGTTTCTCCCTTTTCAGTTCTTCTATCCTTAATGATTCGTCTTCACCTGTGGGAGGTAGGATCCCGGCTTGTGACATATTCTCAATGTCAAGATCCAAACTTCGCATCATATTATAATACTCCTTCTCACTACAACCAGCAGCGGTTGAAATAATGATTTCGAACTACAAATTTAACCGTGAGCCATGTTTTCGGCCTGAAACATTCAAAGAAGAATACTCACGGCTTTGTTTCGAAACTCTTTCTTATCCGAGGTTTGGATAAGTTTCAGCGCCAACGATTTAGCATCTTCCACAATCTCATCACATTCCGGGAACGCTATAACTAGTTGACCCGTCAAATCGAGGAGCCCAGACACTAGTAACCTGGTTTCAAGGCTCGGGAGATCTTCTGTTTCATCCCGCACAGCGCCCTCCTCGTCATCACTGTCAGATCTCTCTGATGGAGCAACTGCCCTTAGACCAAGCTCTATTTTATCAACAATAGATTTAGCTATTTCTATTGCTAAACTGCTAGCATACTGCGAAGCGCGCCCAATGTTGCTATATTGAGCCTGATGGTGGAGAGAAATCGCCCCCGCAGTCCCCTCGTAGAGATGGCGCACGTCTTTGTGCCATCCCGAAGGCGGGGCCGTGATTCTAGCCCATATCTTATCAAGCGCTGTTGGTGTTGTCGCACCTTCAAGTTGGTTCTTGACGAAAAGTTAGCAAAAACGAACGAATAGGGCCAAAAACCAGATAACCCACAATATAACCAGCTGCGAAAAGGAAATGAATAGCTTGAGAGTTCATATCTGTAAATTTTGGAAGCTCGCTAGGCATGCACCGAATGAGATCGCATGCATAACGAATGAGAAACTCAACATCTCCATTGCCAACCCTCTCTCCGGAGTCCTCCACGTACTTTGCCCGGTTGTCACAGTCCCTCTCAGAAATATCTTTTAATAACTTTGCGTAGGCACTATTGTCGAGCTTTCCGATCCTCAGCTGATACAAAAGTGATAGGGCCGAAACCAGCGTTCTGAGTTGTAGTTCTCTCGAAGGTGAAACGCCGTCCTTGTACTTCTTCACCATTCTCCCAGCTAAAACCTCCGCTACCCTCAACACTAAATCAATTTCGAGAAAAACGTCGGCAGGGAGCGGCTGGCTTAGCGAGTGATAGGTCGCCTGAAGGTCCAGAACAACTTTGAGGAAAAACACCGAATTATATGCAAAAGCCTTTTGCATCCGACTCAAAGCATTCCGAACAACACCGTTTATCCCAGGAAGCAGCCATAGCATCTCCTTTGCTGTCACGAACAGGTCGGGTTGCGCTAAATCCGACCCCGCACCATCCTCTCTCAAAACGTTGCCGTTGAACTCGTCGTCGCTCGCGTGCATCTCAATAGGACCACCACCCTCACCCGCTGGGGGAACAGCGATGGTGAGAAGCATGGTACCAGGCATCGTAATTGCAGCTCACGAACATCCAAGCGTTGGAGCAAATGTGTTCGAAAAAAGAGTACAGAATGAATGGGGTGTGGGTGTGAAGTGACTTAAATTATTAACAAACCAACACTATTGTACCACCAAGCCATGCTCCGTTTTTGCACACATCACTCCATCCGATTGTCATCGAATGTGTGGGAGGCTGCCGGGCAAGCAGTAAGGCTATCGTCCATGTCTTTCCCATGCGGCGTCAAAAACAACCTGCATATGGGTACAAAGGAGGTTTTTTTTTTTTTTAGCTTAGCCCAGGAACATAAGCCCCAACCGTCTATATCCTCAGGGCAATGTGATCGCATCACTAAATTCTCCCCACACTTGCACTATAGCAGGGGGTGGTGAGTATGGTATGGTATCAATATGAACCGCCAGCCATCATTGGGGACGGTGTTGCGGCGAAAAGGGCGTCGGTACTTTCACAATCACAACTGGGGGATCGCAACCCGCACCTTCCACAAGACAGAACACCCCCATTCCCCTGTCACCCACCCATCTGCAAGCTGTACGCAAGGAAGAGGTACAGACAGGGAAGCTCCGCCGACACATCCGGATGCTCTGCCCGATTATTGACGAACGCGACTGCGAACTTTGAACAGGACCAATCGCAAGGATAGTACGGGTACTGTACCGGTACAGTAAAAAAAAAGCTTGTGAAAAGTCATCAATTCAATAAATTTATCCTAGATCAGGCTAACCGTGAAAGGTCAGATGTGAGAAGTGAGCGCGGTTAGCATCACCAAAAGAACATCCGCCCTTTCGTCTTGGGACGTTTCAGAGCACGACGACAAGAGACAGCGGTTGAAATGCAGTGTGACGATGTCTCGGTGTTTTAACACAGCAGATGATCCTAAGCCGGGACTCCCCGTGACGATGATAAAAATTCCTCAGAGAATGCATTTACCCAGACGAGTGCCGTGCCGTGGGTTTCTGGGGACCCTTATCGTCGGCGCTTTTTTACTTGATGCTCACCCCACCATCAGAGCGCCGCGGTTTGACTAATATAGGACATTATCCTCTAAAAGATACACAATTTGGACGGAATTTCCTTGCAGCACGCTTTATGCTACCGCATTATATCAGTACTGATAGTAAACAAACAAACAGTTTGTCTGACTTTGAATTCCATCGGAGGAAGAGCAATACGACATGATTGATTAGCTCTAGCTCCTCCAACAAAGCTTCCTAGGAAGATATTATACCTCTCTTCCCACAAAGTACTAGTACCGTAGCGAGACAACAGCTGTCAAGCCGCAGGTGTAAGAGGCACTTATGGATACTGGACTGCAAACTACTTGTGCAAGTATACCGGTATGTACAGCACTTTAGTGCATACTAGAACTAGCCCAATATACGCCTGCTCGTACAAAAAAAAATCTTATCGATTGGGAAAATAGTCAGCACAGCTCGGGGGGGCCCCGGAGCCCTGAAACAACTAATTAAGCTACCGAAGACAAGTGCTATTTTGCCGTTTAGATCTTACTCGAACATCAACGTTATATAGTTGCATGCGATGCCGAAGTGTACCGCATCGTACCGGTATCTCACGGTATTTTTACTGACGTACTTGAGTATGTAGCGTTCGTATGGTAAGTTGAGGTCCGAGTCCAATGGGATTACTGTACATTACCAACCCAAGACCGGATTGAATACCGATGTCCAAAGGTCGATAAATATAATACCAAAAGCTTAGACTACCCTATCCAACAGCATGCACGAGTAAACGTACGGTATCCAATTATTACTGGCGGGACCAGGAACCTACGTTGAGGATCAGGGGTTTGCAGGACCGCCAGGGAATTTGTGGCTGGAGTAGGGTTGGGGGGGAGGATAAAATAGTGTCCGTTTTTAGCACAAGATAGCCTACGGTATGAGTGTTGGGATGCGACAATCCTAGAGGATGGTTTGGAAAAGTGACAGCACAAGTATGTAGGGTATAGTGCAGGAAGGTGAGAAGGGCTGGTTTGTTGCCCTTGTTAACGCCTACACAACTCACCGATCATCGAACCAAGCCCCCAATAAATTATCTTAGAACTCACAGGACCCACAAAAGTTGTGAATCTGTGTTGTGGCTCCCGTGTAGGAATGAATTTCAATGATGGTATGAATAAAATAGAGGTGACGAACTCACGGTTCTCACCTCCCGGCACCCTACGTAAAATCTCTTGAAGGCTACCACCGGAGATCTCCACGGAATCACCGCGCAGCACTAAACCATAATAGGCATACGAGTGAAGAAAATAGTACCCGAGTAGGACAATGGGATTTCCGACTTAAAAACAGGGGTATTCGGAAATAATCATCAACTATCATACCCAAAAATATTTAAAATTCAAGCCATTGCATAGATAGCTTCAATTATCTCTGGGAATTGCCTACACAGATTTTATAAAGTTCTTGTCAAAGGAGTGCCTATCTATAACTACTGGATTTGATATTACTTTCAAAAAAACTCCATAAGAGTAACTTTTTGGTGTCCCAACAAGAAGTCCCAGCCCTACCCAAAATAACTAGTGGAGCAGAAACAATATTTACTCAAGTATGATATAATGCATTCCCAAAAGAAGCAGAGGTGAAATGTGGGAGCAATAATAGGGCCAGTGTATGAAATTATTTTCGCCCCGATGCCAAACTCCAAGGCGATATCATTGTGTGAAAACTCTATATTTTGGTGTGTCATCGGCCTTGTCCCACTATCTTCTTTACTCGTATGTAGGCCTAGAAGAGCAGGTTAACAAAGTAACGAATACCAGTTGAGATCCAGCAAGCCCAGCCCCCCCAAGCTATCCCGTCCGGGGAATACTATTCCTTCCCGGGGTGCTTTGTCCTGGATTGCGAAGGGCCTGACGGCCGATGATGGGTTTCCAGAGGTTTTACGGTACATGCTGCCGCCGCTCTGGGTTGCAAGCAGACAAGGTCTGGGGTTTGTGAAAGTGTGATACCAAAATCAGTGCAGACAGCTTCTAATCCCTGTTTGGGACACATTTAGACCTCCAACCCCCTCTTGCAGCGCTCTACAGTACCGGTACCCCCGGTCTCGTATCCTACATACCATAACGGTACCGTATCTTTCTACACTGCCACAGAGAACCGAAAGAAACCCCCGAGCGCACTGTAAAGAAAATGGGGCAAGGGACAGAGTTTGAAGGGCACTCAGAAGCGCTCACTGCCGACTTTAATGTACTACCGGTACCGTGGAGGATTGAGAGAGGGGAAAGTAAATTTATCCCTTTGTCGCAAATAAGGTACGGGGTACCATGCCACACGTGGTTGAGGCTAGTGTTGAAGGCTGCGGGGGGGGGGACTTCTAGAAGGTGGTTTGTGAGAGGCACTTCGCTGACCCTTCAATCATGAGAAAAAGCAAGATGCCGGCAGGAATGTGCTTCTCCCAAGGATGATTACTAAGGGGCCTCATAGAAGCCAGGCGGGGTAAACTATGGACTGGGGAATTCTTCTCCCCCGCCTAATCCCAAATCCCCCTGTCCTTGAATAAGCCGCTGTGAGAGAGCGAAACACCGTACAGCAGGGTTAGAATACAATGAGGGTTCAGGCTTAGGTATTGCGTGCAGACGGATGCTCGATACCGTATCCGACTACTTGAGTATGAGGAAATATCGAAATGCGAGCTCGAGAAATCAGATTTTTCTGACGGAAGGAATAAGGCTGCATGTTAAAAAACCCCAGGGTCCGAAGGTCTACTTGCGTATTCCACAAGTATCCGGAACACCGTCCCTCTTACACCCACAGTGAAAGAAATAACAACAACAGTGACACGTCACTTTTCGAGTTTCGACCAATAGGTTTCTTGGATTTTATCTCACGATATTCCCAAGTCTTTATTTTCCTTCATGAAGGTTAATATCTTTTCATCAGGTTAAAGAGGAAAATCCATCTCTTTTATCTATCTTTTTATCTTCTATTGCTTTATTGCATCAAGGTCTTTCGAAATCATATCGTTAGTGATGGTTAATGCTAAGAAGACTTCGTTTGTGGCTACTGAGGTAGCGAAAAATGGTCTGGCGTTGGGTGTAGCTTTTATGAGCATCGAGGAGTTGGAAAAGGAGGTTTCGAGACTCCGGCATCATGTGTCAGTCTTATCGAAGCGGTTGAACGGGAGAGGGAAGGTTAAGGAAGTTGAGGAGAAAGAGGAGGTGGCTGAGATTGTGGCTGAGACTGAGGTCAAGGCTGAGGCAGTGGGTGAGGCTGAGGTTGCGGCTGTTGGGGCGTCACCCATTACAAGTGGCGTTTACAAGGTTGTGGCTGAGAAAGAGGATGTGGTGAAGAGATTGTGGCTGGAGTGGAATCGATGAGTGTGGGATTGGAGGGAGATGAAGATGAAGTTATCGACAGCAAGATAGTTGTTAGATTGCCGGGAGATAGAAAGAAAAGGATAGCGGAAGTGGGAGGGGAGGCAAGGGTTGAGGTTGGGGAGAAGAGTTTGGTTAGGCTGATTCCGGTCGGCCCTAGATCAGGTGTTTTGAATGTTGTTGTGGGAGGGGGGGTGCTGAGTGGGCCCTCTAGTATGTTTGCAGGTAGAGGGAGGGGTTATGTGGGGAGAGGATTTATGTTTGGATTGGAGGGTTACGGGTATAGGGATGAAGGAAGAGAGAGAGGGGGGCACTATTATTAGTGCTATCACATTCTTTAAGCCTTGCGGGATTGGGATATTAACTCTGACATGAAGTGCTGTGATATCCCATACCCGGAAGGGGGTAGAGTTCTGGGATAAGATTGGAACGGAGGTTGAGATTTGGAATAGATGACGAGGTTGGAGCTGTTTTAACCCCACGGACAAGATACATTTCGAGACGGATTGATGACCGTTCTCATACGACCCGACAAAGCAGACACCCGGGTAGTAAACCGAGACCCAGAATGTGGCATTGGGGGAGTGCACCAGGGATTGGATGTCCTGGATTTTAGCGCGCTATAACCCCAGGGGCGAAAGGGTGGAGCTATATTTGTTTTGTTTTTACGCGAGTAACTTTGGGGTACATGACCGGGACTGGGTAACATATCTAGTATACCCACAGGTCTTAGGTATGAGTATTTCTTTTTTGTTCTAACTAGGTTCCGGCTATTGATTAAGATGGGAGAGGATCTGGTTAATTTGTACCCTAGAGAGAGAGGCGGGTTCTGAGTGCATGGGTTGAAGGTGGCATAGGCTGGAGAGTTAAGGGCATACAGATTGAATACTGTAGAAAGCCTTATAGTGTATTAGATAGTTGTTATATAGCTAATAAATACTGAAACATTGATGGTAAAAAAAAAGAAAAGAAAAAAAAAAGTATCCGGAACAACCGCTATCACCCCTACAATCACAACGATTGAAATTTCAACTCCATGTGGGTTGTCATTTTCACACAGTGGACCAGTTAGGTTCCTTGTTGCTCCATCATGATGGCCTCAAGTACAAACTTACTTGTTTAAGTTCGTTTCTTTTTGGTTAAATGTTATCCTGTAAGGGATTATCTTTTGAATTTATCGGCCATTTCTTCTTCGATTAACTTTATGGCACACCATATTTTGATTTGTCACGAAAGGTGGATTTTCGCACGCAGTACTACGGTGGGTGAGCAGGAGCGGTAGCACTCCACGATACGGTTTTCCTTTATTACAGTTTTTTGGGATAGGAGAAGGGATCGTTTTGACCTCCAGGGATGAGGGATAGGGTTGGTGTGGTAGGTAGTTGATGTGTTGGCAGTGGTGGAGTTGACGAGCTAATGGCATTGAGCTGGGGGGTTAGAGTTCAGAGGAATGATTTCCGGAATTTTGGGGGTGACTTTTAGGGTGGCGTACTCTCAGAGTGGCTGGTGAAGCTTGAAGCGGTGGCACCCATTGCAAGTGTCGCATTCCGAAGGTGGATCCGGTAGTGGTATTCTTAGTGATTCTCCTCAAGGCAATATTTCTTTTGTTTTGGTTAAGAGGTTGAGGAGTTTGAGTGGTTATGGGTGGAGAGGTATAGATGGGGTGGTGGTTGTAACTGGTACGGGTTACTGGTTGGTTTCGAGTATCGCTTGATACTCAGTATGTTTTATGATTGAGTTTGATACTCATGATGTTTTATGTTTGGTTTCGAGTATCGGTTGATACTCAGTATGTTTCATTTATTGTATCAAGATATCGTTTGATACTTGATATGTTTTATGTAACGTTTCAAGGCTACCGTTTGGGAGTCTTTATAGTTATTGTTTACAAGACGCCAGTTAGCCTGACAAGTGTATTTAAGACCTGCTATTCTCCGAACTTAGAGAGAGCAGACTTCGACAGACAGAGTTTTCAATATACTTGGTTGAACAGCTACTTCTTCAGTTCGCTTCGAGAACCTAATAAGACCAAACATACTTTGCTATTAGGAACTACTTGGTAGTTGCGATATAGTAGGAAGTTTGTTACAACAACTTAGTCTAAGCCTCCGGTACTTAGTCTCGTTATATACTGCATTTTGGTATAGAGATAGTATCGTTACCCTATCGATTCCCGCCACCACCCAGGAGGCGGTTACAGTGGTAGTGAGAGAGGGGGCACCGGTTTTAGTGTCAATTACTTTCATTAAGTCTTGCGGGGTTGGGATATTTCAAAAGTTATGTTTGAAGTATCCCATACCCAGAAGAGGGGTGGGGTTTTGGGATGAGGTTAGACAGGATGGGAGATTTGGGATAGGCGACGAGGAAGGAGCCGTTTTAACCCCACGGACAACATGGATATTTCAAGACAGAGTTGATGAACCATTCTCATATGACCCGACAAAGCAGACACCCGGGTAGTAAACCGAGACCCAGAATGTGGCATCGGGGGAGTCCACCAGGGATTTGATGTCCTGGCTTCTAGAGCATTATAATCCCAGGGGCGAAAGGGTGGAGCTATATTTGTTTTGTTTTTACACAAGTAACTTTAGGTTACATGACCGGGACCGGGTGACATATCGAGTGTATACGCAGGTCTTAGGTATGGGTATTTCTTTTTTGTTCTGACTAGGTTCCGGCTATTAGTTAGGATGAGAGGGGATTTGGTTGATTTGTACCCTAGAGAGAAAGGCGGGTCTGAGTGCATGGGTTGGAGGTGACATAGGCTAGAGAGTTAAGGGCATACAGATTGAATACCATAAAAAGCCCTATAGTATTCTAGATGGTTGTTATATACCTAATAAGAATCGAAACATTAATGGTGAAAACAAGAAAAGAAAAAAAGTATCCGGATGCGTCTGAGGTATCCCATACCCCAAAGAGGGGTATAGTTATTGGGAAGAGAATAAGGACGGGAGTTGAGATTTGGGAAGGGTGATGAGGGAGATTCCGATCATACGCAGACATCACGCATGTTTCTTTTGTTCTACGAGACGAAGTGATGAACGATCTCGAACGACTCGACGAAGCAGACACTCAATCGTAATGGATCCATATCGTGCCGCTCAGAGAGAGATACCGGGAAGACTAAAGAGGTCTTGGACAACCTATCGCTTGAATCGCAAGGTTGAGAGGGTGGTGTTTTTGTTCGTTTTGTTTTTATCGGAGTATATTTGGGTACATAACCAGGTCGGGTGACACACTTAGTGTACACACAGGTCTTGAGTGTGGGTTTATTCTCTTTATACTAACTAGGTTCTGGCTATTCGTTGGTTAGGGGGAATTTCTGCTTGATTGGTATCCGAGAAGAAAAGACGGGTCCGAGTGCGTGGGATGAAAGGGTGGAGGTTTATACCAGGGCAGAGAGATGAAATACTACAGAAAGCTCTATAGTGTATTAGATAGCTGTTACATAGCTAATAAATGCCGAAAGTTAGGATAAGAAAAAAAAGAAAAAGAAAAAAGTATCCGGATGGTGGGTGGTGGGAAGGTGGCCCTTGATTAAAAGGAATAATACGCCGCAGCCGGTTAGGGTGAAGAAGAGTTGGTGTTGGGTTAGGGAGATGTTGGACAAGGTTTTGAGGGGTGAGGGATGACATCTTCAAGGCTGTGGCTGAAATAGAGAGGATGGTCAACAAGTGGAGTTTGGGGAGTAGGGTAAGAGGCGATCACTGGTTGGAGAAATTAGGGAAGAAGAGGGATGAGGATGGCCTTTCGGCGCATATGGTGAAAGGGGTTAAGGGAGAGGGTATATTATTTACAAGCAAGGTTATGAAGGAGAATAAGGGGAGTAGTAGGTTTCCTGCAAGAGTTGAGGGTTCCTCCTTGTGACTGGGGGTAGCAGCCATTGCAGCTGTTACGCTTGGGAGGAAGTCGAGGAGGGTTTGGGCAACAAAGGAAGATGCGTTAAAGCTGTTGGGTGTTGAGGAATAGGAGGACATGGGGGAATAGATGTGGAGATTGAAAGAAGTAAAAAGGCATACAGACTGAATGCTATTGAAAGCCTTATACTAGTAGTGTATTTAGTTAGTGTAGAAGAATCTAGCTAGCTAATGCCGAAAAGTAGCTTAGAATCGGTCCTAATAGAGACCGTTACCAAGCGGAAGGTAGGTAAAATTAGGGCAGGACAATACTATATGTGGCAGGAAAAAGGGAAAAAAACTGCAAAGCGAGGGGCAATCAAACCTGATTCCTCTCAGTAATTGGCTAGAGAGCCGTGTCCTGCTGCCCAAGAGGGTATAATAATGCAAGTCATCATATTGGCAACGGTTTCTATTAGAACAGATTCTACAGTATGATAAAAAAAAGAGAAAAAAAGAGAAAAAAGTATTCAGATGCCTTGGCGCGGCGAGTCTTGGCGCCAAGGCATCCGAATACTTTTTTATTTTATTATACTTTTCGATTGACTAACCTTACAACAACTAATAACAAAAGAAACAACATCAACGGCTAGAAATACTAAGAGTCTTTTTATAGCAGTAAGTCTATTTGGCTTGGCTCCTCAGCAACAACAAGTAACACTGTACAAGTGTCCACCAAGTGCCCAAAGAACGGCAATATCGCCACCAGAAAACAAAAAGATAAAACCTCCACCACACTGCTACAAAGCTATGGCGACGTAGGTAACGTATGCCCCAAATACTTTCCTGCCTATAGTGCCCTCCGCAGGCCCTCTTGATATCCAGCTTGGGTACACTCCCTCCCAAAATACTTTGTTTTCCTATTCTTAGACATGCCAAGAGACCCAATCTATAAAACCCATGCACAGACCCCTGCCTACCAACCAGCTGGAGCACAAACACTCAGTAAACATACACCTCGGTCTAGCTTAAGATGATAGTCACGTGCCTTCAACTATACGGTCATGTATTCGATTCACAGTCAAGTTATAGTTATTATTAGTTAAAATATAACTATGTGACAAGTTGTAAAAAAGACAGCCCTAAATAGTGCAAAGACATCTGAGGGAATAAGTGTTTCTTCCCGTTTTAGGATGCCCTAGCGGTAGGAACGAGAGTTTTCTAAGATGACGGATGGAATCACAACAGACACTCAATGGCATATAAAGATATCAGAAAACACATAGCGGAGACCTCCGGGCCCGCTTAGAACTAGTCAGTACAAACACAGGATAGTGCGCGAGAATTGCTATTGGAACAATCGCCGACACAAGCTGTTCGGAAACCTGATACGTGAACAGTGACAGACTCTCACATATCGAAAGGTCTGACGGCTTTGGAGTTGACCGCTTCATATACAGTTTGGTGAAGAGATATTATTACATTGGCCTTAGTCGGCTACGTGTACTCTAGACTGGCCTATTATCCACGGGACTGACACACCCTTACGATAATATGGTGGTCTACATCTTCATAAGGTGAGCATAGGTGTTACAATCCTCTGTTCTCCGGGTGATACTTGCAGCAGGTAACCGATAGTTCGCTAATGATCACTCTTGTCCTCCTTGTAGCAGTTGCAATAGCTAAGTCCTTTGACTCCTATCTAGCAATGTTGATCGCTAGGCTCATATAAGACAATCGTGTCCTGATTCCCGAAAGCGTAGTAGGTAAAGATCTTTGTATTGAAAGTATAGTGTATGAAAGAACTAAGATGGTTGCGGGAAGAACCTATATCCTATGCTTTTTTTTTTTCTTTTTTTCATATTTTAAATTTGGTTTCTAGCTGAGGCCAAAGGCCGAAGCAATAAGTACAAAAATAGCATATAACCGCGAAGGTTATGGCCGCAACAAACTTCGATCCAGTTCAACCTATCGTCGAGACGGTGGAAACTGTGGAAGAAAAACCTCTGGTCTATAACCCGCACCAAGCGATCGGGCGCTGAAAGCTACAATAAAATATAAATGAAACTCGCAACCAAAAGAGAGCATCTACCGAAAACCCAAGAAAAACCCAATAGTGAGAAAAACCAAAAATACCAAATCTGTAGAAGAAGCACCAGAGAAAGCCCATCCGCCGTGAAGGTCTTTAACGATCCCTAACTGCAAACATCGTTGAACCACAACCATACTCCAGGCTAATTGTACCGGGGCCATATAGACCGGATTGCAGGGCTGATGGTAGAACGTGTGGCAGGTTAGGCCAAGGGAGTCCATGAGTCCGTAGAAGAGGCGAGGTGAATGGTGGCCGGACGCCAGAGCGACCGGGCCGAGGGGGGGTGGTTGTGAGGCTGTAACTGAGCCACGGGACAAAGACTGAGTGAGTACAGGGAGGGGTGTGCCCAATCAAGTAGAAGTACGAGGGAGGGAGGACTGAAACGAGATCACGACTTTTCGACGATGCCTACTGTAGAGCACAGTGATCCAAGGAGATAGTGCAATACCAGGGAGCAGAGCCACCAGGGCCACTACTTTGACGAAAACCCGAGACTGCGACGGACCCATTGACGAAAGAAAGGGGTTACCGACCGTGCAAATGCTAAGCGCGGCAGTGAAGCAAGTGCGGAGAAGGGAGGAAAGAGTGACCGTGAAACCCCATACAACCAGGCAGCCAAAGCAACAGGAAGATCAGAAGGGAATCAGAGGGGAGGGGGTGGTGGTAGCGTCACTCTCATGGACAGAAGAGCAATCAGAAGAGGGGAGAGGGGGTGGATGTTGACGATAAATTCTCCTGGTGTTGAGTTTTTAATCGCGGGGTGTGTAGAGAAGATCGTTCGTGACCTACAACCCATGCTTTTTTTTCTTTTTTTTTTTTCTTCATGTGCTTTGTATTATTCAACTACTGGGAACAAAGACTACGTGCAGCGCTAGCTATGGTAAAGAAAAAACCCCATCCCCACTTTTATCCACCCCGGCGCCAGGGAAAAGGCAATCAACCCAAGTCTCTCTGGTACGAGACCAACTGCACACCAGTCACGCAAAATAAGAAATCAAACTCCGACAAGAGGGGCGGAACAAGAAATATCAAATAAATACATGGGGAGGAATCAACAGGAAAACCCTTGCCGTAGACACCAACAAAATAAATAATTGATAAACCACTTGCGAAACCCTAAGTAACCGACAATGAAAGAAGAACAAAGGGGGTGCGAGGCCACTAAAACCATTGTGGCGTTGCAAAACATTACTCGAGAACCCAAGGCATTGACATCCTCCACTGAGGCAGTGCAATACGATGACTGAGCGTAACCGAGGGGCACGACTGTGGCAATCGGTAGGACGGCGAAGGCAGTAGGGTGCGAGCCGAGTGAGCGGACTGTAGCTTTAACGAAGCAACGGGACGAAACCTGAAGAGGGAGAGGAGGGGTAGACCCAATAACCGTGGAAACTATCGGTAACCGTGTGCGTGTCTGACTAGGCAGCCTCTAAAGGTAGTGAAGAGAACGGAGAAATTGACCGTAGCCTGTTGAAGAGTTTTCTCCTACTGCGTACTGTAGTGTCAGCCGTCTGTAACATGGGAGAGAGGGTGTTGCCGACCGTGCGAACGCTAAGTGAGGCAGCGAAGCGCAAGTGGAAAGAGGGGGTGGTAGAGCCAAACGACCCCTATAAACAAGGAGGCCGGGGCCCAAGGACATGATAAGGGAAGTAAGGTGGGAGGGGGGGTGTGCAGCTCACTAGGAGTGCGGGGGTGGTGGATGTCGACGATTTATTCTCATGGAGTTGAGATTTCAATCGCTGGGTGTGTAAGGGAGATGGTTCGTGACCTACAACCCATGCCCCGAGGGTGCCCTTATATCGGGGTTCTTCCCTCAACTCTAACCCTGCGTGACTCATACCCTCACGTCATGCGAGTCATGACTTATCGTGAGTCATAGTGTGAAATCCCTCAGCCGACTCCTACCGCTCAGCTGCGCCATATCTCTCAACCAATCAAAACCCATAAAATCAATCATGTGTCCTGAAGGAGTCATATGGGCGAAACCCATAACTCATAACCATGAGTCATATGTGAAATACATAAACCATATGACCACAATTGTGAGTCATGTCACCAAACAACCAATAACAATTAACCAATAACACACTATTACGTCATCATGTAAAACCTATGAATCAACTAATCTCATAACATAAAAGATAACAAACTAATAACTAATGACTATTAGTCATGAGGAAATCTGCCTTGCTTAGTCACCGTTTGTGACAATAGGATCGAACAGTTGTCAGGGTCAGGAGGTGTTCGCACTTATGAGTTCAGAAAACCTTGTTCATTCGATACTTAGTTAGTATGGATTGCACATTGTTAGGGGTAGCCCGTAAGGTAACTTATGATACAGGGCTAGGCCGTATGCTCGAGTGGTTCTATAGATGGAGAATCTTGTCTAGGAAAGCTCCTAGTGAAATGTAACTTAAGTTACTCGCGTAGTGTAAGATTTAAGGTAAGGAATAAAATGGTTACCTTTTTATATTGATAAGATCTCTTCTCCGGTGCTTGATAATTCTTTTTAAGCAAGGGAGGCACTTCAATATTTATATTTTGTGTCTGAGTGTTCGCGGGCTACATGTCCTAACCATACTAACTAAGTATCGACCGAACAAAGTTCTCTAAACTCGTAAGTGCGAACACCTCTTGACCCTGACAACTGTTCGACTCCATACTCACATTATGAAGACGTAGACTACCATATTATCGTGAGGGTGTCTCAGTTCCGTGAATAATAGGCCAGTCTAGAGCACACGCAGCCGACTAATGCCAGCATGATAATATTTCTTCACCGAACCGTATATGAAGCGGCCAACTCCAAAGGCGTCAGACCATTCAATGCGCGAGGGTCTGTCACCTTCTGCGCATCAGGTTTCCGAACTGACTTGTGGCTGCAATCGCTCGAATAGCAGTTTGCGCTCACTATCTTATGTTCGTACTGACTGGTTCTGAGCGTGCCCGGAGGTCTCCGCTATGTGTCTTCTGGTATCGTCATACGATATTTTACTTAAGCGTTTATTCTGATTCTGTCCGTCATCTTAGAGAACTCTCGTTCCTACCCTATGGGCATCCTAAAACGGGAACAAACACTTAAATCTCTCAGACGTCTTTACACTATTATCGCCGTCATGCTTATGACTTGTTGCATAATTATATTTTAACTAATAATAACTATGACGCGGCTGTGAATTGAACACGTGACCTTAGAGTCGGAGGCACGTGACTATCATCTTAAGCTAGACCGAGATGTTTTTGTAGTTTGTACTTGACTGATTGTTACGCAGGGGTCTGTGCGTGAGCCTTATGGGTCGGCTTTCTTGGTATGCCTAATACACATGTAGCCCGCAAACATTCAGACGCGGAATCTAAATATCAAAGTGCCTCCCCCGCTTAAAAACAGAATAATCAAGCACCGGAGACGAGGCTTTATCAATATACAAAGTTTTCATGTTAGAAAAATCTCTTTACCTCTTTATCACTTTTTATCTGTCCTCATTTAAGTAACTTAATTACACTATATCACACATCTTCCTAGACTAGAATCTCCGTTTACAAATACGCATAACCATAGGTCTACCCCGATATTATAGTTACCATACCGGCTGCCCCTACCACCTATCTATTCTCATCCACCAGTGTGGCGCACTCCTCTGAAGGCCAGATGCTTCTGAAAGCCGATCGAACCAATGATTGGGGCTTAGTCTTGCACGCTTAGGCCCCATCCACTCAATCGCCAAATGGGATCGGGCACTACCCAATAATCTTACCCCTCCCCAAGCTTCTTTTCTGAATCAAACGACCCTCCCACCCTCATCAAATCTCAACTTTTAATAAAGAAAATTACAAAAGAAATAAAACGAAGGAAAACTCCTATCCCAAATCTCATCTCCAACAACCTAAACCAAATTAGGCTTCGTTACAGGGCCCCATTTCTGAGGAGAGGGGACAAAATAACCTAGGTTATTCTGATTAACTGGCTGAAAAAATCATCCAAATCGGACCAAAACTGAGGGAGCTAGAGTGATTTGAAGTTGTCTACCTTCAGAGAGCTCTATCTCACCCAGTTTTGGTCCAATTTTGATGAACTCTTTTTTAATCTGCAGTTAATAACCTCCTCTTGGCGCCCCGTTTGTCAGAAACGGGGCCCCGAAACGAACACTAAACCAAATAAAAGAAAAACATTATCCACAGTCGGAGAGCTTACAACAGTATCATCGTGCTTGCCCCCTTCCCTCTCCATCCTTCCGGGAGGACATCCACCGCCAGCAAATGCCCAGCTGTTAACGGTTACCCCAAGCACAACTCCATAGTTGCAGATAAATGAAGCCGAAGGTGCTATAAAGCATAAAAGGGGATCGGTAGGGTGGTCCCAACAGCAGAAATCATTATCGTGACAAAATGAAGCCAGGAAGCTCTGTAAGGATTGAACCGTAACTCACTCAGCAGCCCAAATGCAGGCAAAACTGAGGAGTCGTTATTTCAACAACCGGGGTTGTTGCGGTGACGGTGCTTGTTCCAAATACTTGTGGAATGCGCAAGTAAACTGGGGGAGGGGTCAACGCACAGGGGGGTTCAGCGAACACTTCACTAAAAATAGCTTAGTAAGCCGCCATTTTGTTTGATCTGTTCGTTGAACTCTCTGTTCGTTGACCCCTCCCCCATTTTACTGCTTGACACCTTAGTCATTCTGTGCCTGAGGGAAAAGGAAATGCTAGTTGACAGCACTGGCACCAGAAATAAAGTTAATTAGCCAGAATTAGTCATTTCTATTTATGTCTTCAACCAATGATCCTCAAAGGGGAAAATTGATGATCTTGCGGTTGCCTCGTCACTTTGACCATCACGTGATCAACTGCCATTATGGTTGGTAAACAGAAACACATTCCACAGCTCCAGCACGAGAGCCACATCATCCTACGTACGTAAAGCCCTATCAGTTTTTTCGCTTCTCCAACAAGTTGACCTCTTCCGCCTGTTTACACTCATCGCACATTTACATCCGCTTTGCTGGCCCTCCAAAAAACTACCCCTTTGCCTCTTAATCCGATTCGTTATGGCTCAGCAAGCGTACTGATCTCCCCTCTTTTTTTTCAAAACGGCTCTTGAACAAAGAGCCTCAAAGCCCCACGAGACTGACTTTTTGATAGTAGTGTAAACGTGAACGACCCTGGGCTGATTACACTTGTAAATAAGCTACAGGATGTGTTTGCAACAGTAGGGGTATGCTTATCCCCCCCTTTTTTCCTAGCTCTTTTTCTAGGGAAGAGCTTATATCCGCGCTCAGGTACAAAATCCTATCGATCTACCCCAAATCGTCGTAGTCGGATCTCAGTCTAGTGGGAAAAGCTCTGTGCTAGAGAATATCGTAGGCAGAGACTTGTGAGTTAAGATCCTGCCTTTGTTACCGGAAATAGTGTTGATGGTTTTCAGTCTCCCGAGAGGTACCGGTATTGTCACCAGACGACCTCTTGTAAGGCGCATACCTACCCTATAGTTTCCAAGAATTGGCTAAACAATCACAGGTTCTTCAACTCGTCAATCGCCCTGCACTAGCTAGAGCAAATGGAGCTTCGAAGGAGGAAGCTGAGATGAAGTCTGGCGATTCTGCCGCTAATCTTGATGAGTGGGGCGAATTCCTTCACATCCCCGGCCAGAAGTTCTACGATTTCAACAAAATACGAGAAGAAATTGTAAAAGAGACCGATGCAAAGACCGGCCGGAATCAAGGGATATCTCCTCTGCCTATCGGTCTCAGGATCTATTCGCCTAACGTTTTAACCTTGACTTTGGTGGATCTTCCGGGCATGACAAGAGTTCCTGTTGGTGATCAACCAAAGGATATCGAGAGGCAGATTAAGGATATGATTCTCAAGCAAATCTCAAAGAACAACGCTATCATTCTTGCAGTTACAGCGGCCAATACCGATTTGGCCAACTCTGACGGCCTCAAGATGGCAAGAGAAGTTGATCCAGAGGGTGGGCGAGGTCTCCCTAAAATATGGCGGGGAATCTTACTGATTATGGAGCGATAGGTCAGCGAACAATTGGTGTTTTGACGAAAATCGATTTGATGGACCAAGGGACCGATGTTGTTGATATTCTCGCTGGCAGAATTATTCCTCTGCGGCTGGGTTATGTACCCGTTGTCAATCGCGGTCAGCGCGACATTGACTCCAAAAAAGCAATCTCGGCAGCGCTGGAGCATGAGAAGCAGTTCTTTGAAGAACACCGCGCTTACAGAAATAAGCATGCCTACTGCGGAACACCATATCTGGCGCGGAAGTTGAATATGGTAAATAGTACCTTGTCGCATGCTTGCTTCCATTTGTTGACCGCGAGTTCTATCATGTAGATCTTGATGATGCACATCAAACAAACCTTGCCAGAGATTAAAGCCCGTATCGCCTCGTCTCTTCAGAAGTATACCGCTGAGCTTTCCTCGCTTGGTGACTCTTTACTCGGGAACAGTGCCAATATCATTCTTAATATTATCACCGAGTTTTGCAATGAATATCGGACAGTTTTGGAGGGTAACAACCAAGAACTTTCTAGCATCGAATTATCTGGCGGTGCGCGTATCAGTTTTGTTTTCCACGAGCTGTATGCGAATGGCGTGAAGGCGGTAGACCCTTTTGACCAAGTCAAAGATATTGATATTAGAACTATTCTATACAATTCTTCCGGCTCGTCGCCGGCCTTGTTCGTGGGGACGACCGCCTTTGAGCTCATCGTGAAGCAGCAAATCAAGAGGTTGGAGGATCCTAGCTTAAAGTGTGTCAGTTTGGTCTATGATGAATTGGTCCGAATCTTGACGCAGCTACTTCAGAAGCAGGTTAGTACTCTGCCACGCCCTTTCGAGGCATTTTTGTATAGTGGTTTATATTCTGATTTCAATTTTCAATTTTCAATAGCTCTTCCGACGTTATCCAAGTCTCAAGGAGAAGTTTCATCAAGTCGTTATTGCATTCTTCAAGAAGGCGATTTCTCCAACGAATAAGTTGGTGACTGACCTAGTCGCTATGGAGGCTTGTTATATCAATACCGGACATCCGGATTTCCTCAACGGCCACAGGGTAATTATTGAACCTTCACCTGGTGTTTGCTCTAGGTTTTCGGACTGACCGGATATTACGTTACAGGCGATGGCTATCGTTCACGATAGACATAATGCTGCCAAGCCCGTCCAAGTTGATCCCAAAACCGGAAAGCCACTTCCTGGCGGAAGAGATTCCCCCAACCCCCAGGCTTTAGACTCCACGCCTGAGGGATTCTTCCAAAGCTTTTTCGCCAGCAAGAATAAGAAGAAGATGGCTGCTATGGAACCTCCTCCAGCCACCTTGAAGGCATCTGGCACGCTCTCTGAGAGAGAAGGAATTGAGGTTGAGGTTATTAGTAAGTTTGTATATATCTAACTTTCAGAATGATTTGCTAACTACGATTTAGAACTATTGATCAGTTCCTATTACAACATCGTGAGGAGAACTATGATCGATATGGTCCCGAAGGCCATCATGCTTAATCTTGTCCAGTAAGTTTCTGATGCTTCGACTTAAAAATCGTGACATGTGTTTATTTATACTAATTGCACATCATCCGTAGGTTGACCAAGGAAGAGATGCAACGCGAGCTGCTTGAAAACCTCTATAAGTCTGATGAGCTTGACGCTCTCCTCAAAGAGAGTGATTATACTATTCGACGAAGAAAGGAGTGCCAACAGATGGTCGAATCTCTTTCGAGGGCTTCCGAGATTGTAAACACCGTTGGTTAATAGTCCCTGCGGCTATGGGTCTGCATCCTGTTACTTGATAGATTGCTGGGGCTGCTTTTTGTGTGTGAATGAGAAAAGATGTGCATTGTCAATGACTGCTAGGTGGGTAAACTAAAGAAATGGGAGTTGGGGGAGATTTTCAGGATTTCGCGGAATATTGTAGACTTCTGTGGTTTCGCTATTTCGCACTCTTTTCACTCTAATTCCTAGCGAGATTTCCCAAGTTCGCAGAAAATGATAACGTTTTATGATACCTCAAGCTCCTTTCCCTTCAATGTTTTATTCCTATTGTGACCAGCTTTGGGGATCCCCTCGTTGTTACTTAGGTAGGCTTGGAGCGCGCTTGCTCGATTTTTACTCGTCTTCACGAAAGCTCGGAGGTTGTAAGATATTTTAGCTCCAGGTCTAAGGTTATGTGCAAGTTTTTAATCCGGGTATGGCACCATGAAGCTTGGATACCAGAAATAGACTCTCCATCGTATGGTGCTTGTGGGATAATTCTGATATGATACTATCTTGCTTGTTGGTCCTGGCCTAATCCGTCGCAATTTGGGGATTGAAAGATGGGGGGGCTGATCGCGTTGATCCTATCCTATGTCGTTTAAGAAAAAGCTTAAATTACCCGCAGCTTACCCTCTTGTTCCACCAGATATGATACCAATACCCCTGTATCTTGCCCCGCTCCTTCGCGTCACCTTGCCTGTGTACCTGTGAGTAGCACAGCACAAAACATAGAACCAATACCTGAAAGTAAATTGACAACGATTTCTGATAGCCTGTCGAGGATGGGGCATCTCGCAGTTCTAGCTACCTGGTTTGAATCTCTCTTGTCGATACCACAGACTGGATTGAGCATTAACTGTTTTTAATAGCTCGCTGAACCAATGGGCGCTTGACTTTGAAGGCAATGCCGAACGTATCATTGAAAGTATCCGTATCGCGAAGGAGGCTGGAGCCTCTTTGAGGGTTGGGCCGGAACTTGAGATAACGTAAGTTCGAGCTCCTCTTGCAAGCTTAGAATTGAAAGTCTGATTCTTGTCGACGTTGGTGGCCACAGTGGATATGGCTGTCTCGATCACTTCTTAGAAGGTTATAATCCCTTCTAATCCTCGAGTAAACGGAACTCTAACCCAAAATATCATAACAGGTGACACATACCTCCACTCCTGGGAAATGCTCGCAAGGATCATCACACACGAGGATTGTCAAGACATCCTCCTTGACATCGGGATGCCAATTGGCCACAAGAACGTCCGCTATAATTGTCGCGTCATTGTCCACAATAAGAGGATCCTGCTCATCCGTCCAAAGATACATCTTGCCAACGATGGAAACTACCGCGAGATGAGATATTTTACCGGATGGGGGAGGACAAAGTATGTTGAGGAGTATTACTTGCCCAGGACCATCATGACCATTACGGGTCAGAGAAAGGTGCCGTTTGGTGATGCGGCAATATCTACCTTGGACACGTGTATTGCGCCGGAAACTTGTGAGGAGTTGTTTACTCCGAATAGGTCGGTTTCTTTGGTTTTAGGTGGAAGAGAGTATGGAAAGGAGGGAGTTGCTGATAGATGAATAGCCCACATATCGGGATGTCGCTGGATGGAGTTGAAATTATGACGAATTCTAGCGGGAGTCATCATGAGTTGCGGAAGCTACAGACCAGGATAGAACTTATGACTGAGGCCACCAAGAAGGTACGTGTTTACGTGTTCTCGATCCTCTTGAGGGCTCGGTTGGCCTCATACTGACCTGTCGTAGTGCGGCGGTATATACTTGTATGCCAATCAACAAGGGTGTGACGGAGACAGGCTTTACTACGATGGGAGTGCCATGATTGGGATTAATGGTAAAATTGTTGCCCAGGGCACGCAATTCTCTCTTAAGGATGTCGTGAGCACACCAAACTAGTCGCCCTATCATGTAAGGGCACTAATGAAACCAATAAATAGGAAGTCATCACAGCAACCGTAGACCTTGAAGAAGTACGCAGTTTCCGCTTCGCACCATCTAGAGGCATACAAGCTGTGCAGAACACCCCCTACCAACGTATCGAAGCGGACATCAGTATCTCCGCTCCAAGCGACAAGGTAGACATTTCTTTGAAACCTACACCAACCATTGACGTTCGATATCACTCTCCTGAGGAGGAGATTGCTCTTGGGCCTGCTTGTTGGCTTTGGGACTACCTACGTAGATGCGGTGGTGTTTCCGGGTACTTTTTGCCGTTGAGTGGTGGTATTGATAGTTGCGCTACTGCTACCATTGTTCATTCAATGTGTAGTCTTGTTCTTGAGGCTTGTGAGAATGGCGGTGTGTTTTTTTTCCCCTTCGGCGTTGGGGGTATTTAAGGCTAATTCAAGTTATCATGGCTAGAGGAGCAAGTAATCAAAGACGCACGAAGGGTGTGCGGAGAACCGGAAGAATCTACCTGGGTTCCGAGGACACCGCAGGAGCTCGCTGGGCGGATATTCCATACCTGTTTCATGGGTACCAAGAATTCTAGTGCAGACACTCGTGCGCGGGCTAAGGATCTCGCGGATGCCATCGGAGCATACCACATCGATTTGAATATGGACTCCTTAGTAAAGGCAGTTACTGATCTATTCAGCTTTGTTACCGGAAAGAGGCCTCAATTCAGGGTTCATGGTGGTACGAAGGCCGAGAATCTTGCTCTGCAAAATATTCAGGTCTGTGCCAGCCCGACATGAGATCTGAGGCGAGTGATTGCTGATGAAGGACAATAGGCACGATTGAGAATGGTCCTAGCGTACTTGTTCGCTCAACTACTTCCTTGGTGCCGTGGAAAACAAGGCGGTTTACTGGTTCTTGGAAGTGCAAACGTCGATGAATGGTACCTCTTGTAAAATGATCCCGAACGTGAATATTAACTAATGCAGCTACTGCATAGTCTCCGCGGATACATGACTAAATACGACTGCTCAAGCGCAGACATTAACCCCATCGGTGGTATATCCAAGACCGATCTAAAGCGCTTCATATCCTACGCCGCAGCCAAGTTCAATCTGCCGATCCTACACTCCTTCCTCACTGCCATCCCAACAGCCGAACTCGAACCCATCACGAGTACGTATGTGCAATCCGACGAGGCAGACATGGGCTTTACATACGATGAGCTCTCCATCTTGGGCCAGTTGCGCAAGAGCCACAAACTCGGGCCCTGGAGCGTGTTCAATAGGCTCCTGCACGAGTGGGGAGACAGGATGAGCCCTCGAGCTATCGCTACCAAGACCCGGAATTTCTTTTACTATTACGCGATCAATAGACATAAGATGACAGTCCTGACGCCTGCATATCATGCCGAGCAGTACAGCCCTGATGACAATCGGTTTGATCTTAGGCCCTTTTTGTATCCGTCCTTCTCATGGCCATTTGGGAAGATTGAAGAGAGAGTTGCTGCCATCAATGCTAGGGAGAAGGTAGACTAGAGAGTGAGTAGGAGCAGTAGGGGGTTGAGGTTTGACGATGTACTGAAGGCGGAAGGCTGGCGCATGTTGCTTATAGTTGCCAGGCTCCATTCGAGATACTGCTCGGGATGTCGCTGCTATTGCTTCTAGCTCCCTACGTGTAGAATAATTCCAACGATAAACTATCAAGTGGAACTTTTAAAGTCCTAGTGACCTCTCTATTCATTCCCTATTGTAGATCTCTCTCAATGTCCCAACCTCTCATCTCATCCTCGAAATTGAGTGACCAAAGCATTCGCGCATCATTAAACCCCACCAACGTCCCATCCTCCACATACATCAGAGCCTGACACTACTTATCCCTGAGCCTCCGCCGATCAGATACCCACTCACATCAACCAAATAAGGAGCCTCGGTAATTAGATCTAAAGGCGAATATGCGGATACCTTATACCGTATTAGCTCGTATAGGAGAACTATCTGATAATGAGTTCTTCCATAGGTGGATCATACTAAGTGCCAAGAAAAGGTGACTGAGGTTAAATGAAATACTATACAGATAGAGTGACAGTAGGTAAAGAAGAAGAAAGTGGGGTAAGGGAGTATGATAGATTTCGATAAGTATTTGCAATCTGATAAATATAGTTAATTCACCTATCTTTGGTATAGGATACCATAGTTCTTCCCCCCAATATACCGCGAACTAAACCTTATTTTCTACTCTGAACTGTAGTCACAGTGCCCTGGTAGTGTCGTGCACCGTACCTGACGTTTCATGTATGTTGGCAACCTAAATGTCCCTCGGAATCAGTGATCGTTTCTGCTTATTAGCTTATGTATTGCACAGGTACCTGCTTGGACCTCAGGCTGCTTCAGGCTGCAAGAAGGAAGTCGTGTCAGCTTAGCGTATGGATCCGTATTATAATAGCAATCGTAAGTCCCAACATCGGATCCATGAAAAAGGGAGAAAACAGGCCAAGCAGAGAGTGATCCTGCTCTGTTGGCGATCTGGGAAGCAAGAGGGCAGGCGTTATGAGGTAGGAAGGGGCCGTTTGAGAGAGAGTTAAATTCTAAAGGAGTGGGAAGTTGTCCTATGATCTCTTGATTTGTAGGCCTTGACTTAGACTTTGGGGTGGATATAATACTTGGACTAACTGAGCAAAGGGAGAAGATGAGGAGCTCCTCTTATATACCGAGGCGCTTTTCCTTCTTTTGCTTCTCGCATCTCGGCTGAGTACGCATTTGGTGAGGACCCTACTTCGCCCTCACCATAAGTATGCACCAGATTGCACTAGGTTGAGGCCGGATTTCGCTGATTAATCATTGCCTTCCTTACCAATAGATGCATATTATATGATACTCCGAGTAGATTTGGAAGGTGCGGAATCTGCATGCCTCACCCGTTCAATGGATAACACATTCCAACCATCACTCTGCTAACTCCAGAGCACATCTTTTTCTTCCCACTTCACCTCTGAAGGGGCTCAGCAGTCTGTTCCAATAGCAGTGCACCTCTTATTGTACTTTAGAGCCAAATAGCTATCACCATCCAATCCCATTACCCAACACTGCCTGCCTAGTCTACTGGGTAATAGCCGTAGGAAGAGTAGTCACGCCAGTTGCCGCGTAGGCTTGTGGCAGAGCAGGTCAACAAGAGTATCGTAACGCAACCTTACCCAACGAATAGCGAACTATCTACGCCTCCCGCCAAACGACAAAATACCGATTATAGACTAGTGTCCAGCCCTAGGAGGGAGCAGCCATCCCAACACTCAACAATGTACAGTACTGTACCAGTACAGCGAATTTACTATTACAAGCTACATACACTTTCACCTTCAATTCCCCCCTTTCCTCCTCCCATAAACCCCTCCTCCCCTCCCTCCCCACCACACCACCCACCATCCTCTC
>Ga0307507_10001710_pt1 | contig 48436 bp, 35 predicted proteins | sample 7_EM_MG_FD_207223 | JGI IMG/M metagenome (GOLD analysis project Ga0307507, IMG submission 207223) | Populus trichocarpa ectomycorrhiza microbial communities from riparian zone in the Pacific Northwest, United States - 7_EM | ecosystem: Host-associated > Plants > Roots > Unclassified | place...
GTAAGGGTCAAGGGCGTAAGGAGGTGATATACCTACGCGTAGCTGACATAAGCTGTACGCGAGGTGTACGCGAGAGCACGGGGCTCTCCTATGGAGGCCCCTGCGGTGGGGTTCCGTGACATGCTACTAAAAGCTTATTATTAAGTTTTGCAGTAGTAGATTAAACCTAAAACCCTAGTAGTAATTAATAAGGGTACTTAATAACTATTAAGGTAATAGGACGCGTATACTTAACATTAGAGATAGAGCGAATATTATAGGATAATTAAATGTTTGCTTTAGTGTCGGAATGTTAGTCATGTGACGTGGTCACGAGACCATAAAGCGAGACTAGCTAATCTGACCTTGGAGCAACCCCTTACTTTAAGACAACAATTAACTACCAACTTTAACACCGCATACGTACCACTATAAGTGATATTTATGCACGTTAATAAAGCGAGTATACCAACACTAATTAGTAGACGTATAGATTAGGAAATACGCAATAAGCTAGAGCTTAAGAACCGTACTGGAAATAGTATACGGATCGCCTAGCCTTATCTATTTTAGTTAAAGGAGAAAGCTATATTACCCTTAAAGCTTAAGACTACGTATTAGCTTAACTACTAACGCGTTAGATTGCCTAGAGAATTATATCTTTATTTAGAGAAGATTATAACCTCCCTTAAGCTTAAGAGAATTTGTACTGGCCTTACAGCCAATACAACAGATTGCTAAGAGAATAGTAGTCTTACTAAGAACACTTTACAGGCCCAACGGCTATAGAGGACGTATATACCCTTACCTTTACACCCTTACCTTAAACCTTAATCTCAACCTTAACCTCAACCTCGACTATAACCCTTGACCTCAACCTTGACCCTAACCTCGACCTTAACCTTAAACTACAACATATATAAAGACACAACAATATAGAAATTAATTAGAAGGAGAGAATCGCCAGATATGGTTATAGGATTAATATAGCAACTGCCTTAGAGGAAGACCTAGAAGAATATATAGAAACAAAAATCTATAAGTATATATATAAGAACTTTATAGATTATATATTACAGTTACTATTCTAAGAAGAATTTAAAGGCTTTACCATTAAGGACTTTAGAAAGATACGCTTTATTACTAGAGCAAAGCTCCGTACTTACCTACTCTAAAGAGGAGTATATATCGCCACACACAGCAACAGATACCTACTTTATAAGATTCTATATAATGCTTTTATAGAAGAGGAACCTTACAAATGGACAGATAAGGAAATTATAGAAGCTCTTAAGGAAGTTAGCCCTATAATTATAGTGGCACTATAAGAATAACTTAACTTAATATAAATAGCTCTAAAATCAAATTAAGCTATACCCCTATTAGTTATAGCCTCTTTAGTTCCTATAACCCCCCCTAGCAGCCTACTACTTACCTACACGGTGCCAACGCCTGTAAATTATTAACTACCTTTTATTAGCGACTTAGTCAATCGAGGCACGAGCACGGTATAAGGGACGCGCAAGCCTGTACAATTGGTAGTCTATAAACGAGAATCCAAAGCTAGAGAAAGGAAGGGAGAAGAATAGCAGCGCTGTACGAAGTTTTATGCGGTCCTCTAGTCACGTGGACTTACGTGACTCGGCGTCTACCATAACGTCTACTATAATCCACCGTTTTCCGCTAGCGCCGTAACATTACCCCCCCCTCCGAAAAAGCCTGCCCTTAGGCTTTGTATGTCCGTATTATGTCCGTGGGGTGTTCTTATCTGTATACTCAACAGGTAGCTTATTATCTTTGCTATACTAGCACTCCATCTACTTGTTTAGATACTTCGGGGGTCCTGGCTTGTTAGGGTATTGGTTATGGAATTCTTTAAGCTTCTGGGGGTAACCTATAAAGTTCTAGGCGGGGTACTAGGTTAGGTCTAGATCGTAACCTTTCTATTAGACACGGTATTTTAGCGTTCCTTATACTAGTTTATAGGCTAGTATTTCATTAACTTCCTATTCGTCGTCGCCATTAACTTAAATCGGCAGTGGAGGCTCATTCTTTTGTCTAGGTAGTAGGTTATTTGTAGCTTTCCATAGCTTATCTGGTAAGAAAACAGGGTGGACTTTAATTGAGTCTAGGAGTTTAACCTTATATAAGTTGCCTTCTTTATTAAGGATTTTATATGGTCCTGCTATCTTATAGTCTAGCTTATGGCTAGGCTGTTCTGTCTTCTAGTTCTTTGTTGTAACCCAGACCTTATTGCCTATAGTAAAGTCGGGCTCGCGCCTATGCTTATTTGCCTGCTGTTCTATTAATTTCTGGGCCTTCTCTAGGTTTTTATAGGCTACTATCTATACTTCTTCTAAGCGTCTAGCATACTGCTGTGCTTCCTTATAAGATAGTTTTTCGTGTACGGTCTATGGTCCTTCTGGTCTCTTCCAGTTAAAGCTTATATAGGGTAAGTATCCTATTTCTAGTTAAATAGGTGCAAACCCCGTAGAGTTATAGGGTAGGGTTGCCTAGGCGTAGTCCATTATAGGTAATAGTCCGCTCCAGTTGTCCTAAAAGTAGTTAATAAAGGGCTAGAGTCTTTGGTCCAAGTACTGATTTATAATCTTTATTTAACCGTCTATCTAGGGGTGGTATACTATAGAGAGCTTTAGCCTAATACCTAGGATCTGGGTAAACTCGTTCCAGAAGGCTGATATAAACTATGGCCTATAGTTGGATACGATAGTATCTGGTAGTCTGTAAATTCGGTAGACATAGTAGATATATAGTTAGGCCGCCTCTTTAGCATCAATATTCTTATAATAGGGGATTAAAAACGGGCGCTTACTAAAGCGGTTAACTAGGATTATAACCATATTATATCTATTACGGTCTATAGGTAACTTATAAAAGTCTATAGAGATATACTGCTAGGGGCGTTTTAGTATTGGGAGTAGCTTTAATAGCCCTAGGGTCTTGTCTCGTGGAATTATAAACCTACAGTAGTTATCGCAGTTCTATATATAGCGGTTAATATCCATAACCATTCTAGGCCAGTAGTAGCGGTCGCTAATAATTCTGCGGGTTTTATTTTTTCTAGGGTGGGCCGTAGAGACCTAAGTATATACTTTAGCGATAAGCTAAGTCCGTAAATTCTATTCCTCTACTACCACCAGCCGTTCCTGGTACTTAAGTAGTCCGTTTTTGAGGGACTATGGGCTAGTAGCATCCTTTACCTTTTTACGGCACTCCTGTAGAGAAGGGGCCGTACGGTTTGCCTATAGCAGTTTATTAATAAGGTCAAGTTCCGTAGAGTTAATGGGGTATATCTTAGCGTCTAAAGGGCCCATATTTAGTTCTGCCTGTATTTAGGGGTTGAGGTGCTCTAGTTATAGTAATGCCTAGGTCTGTAATAAGATCTTTATAGCTGCCTAATTACCTAGGTCCTGTTCACACCTTATAAGAGCATCCGCACAGTTTGTAGCGCCTGGTCTATATATAATTAAGAAGTTAAACTAAGATAGGATATCCGCCTAGCGTATCTAGCGGGCCGTAAGGGCCTTAGTTATTATAAAGTATTCTAGGGCCTTATAATCCGAAACTACCTTAATAGGCTTAGGGGTCCCCTCTAGCTGTATACGCCAGTACTAAAAGCTAGAGATAATAGCCAGCATTTCTTTATTATGGATATAGTAGTTTGGCTTAGCATCTATTATAGTCTTTAAATAGTATGTAATAGGGTACTATTCTCCATCCAGTTGCTTCTAGGAAAAAATACCGGCTATTATACTGTCTAAGGCATTAGTTTCTAGCATTAAGGGCCATTCTGGGTTAAAGTGGGTAAGTAGGGGAGCTAATACCAGCCGCTTTTTAGGCTCATTAAAGGCCTGCATACATATGGCGTTAAAGTGAAATGGCTGGTCTTTCCTAGTAAGGCGGTTAAGAGGCCAGGCGATTCTACTATAGTTCTTAATAAAGCGTTAGTAGAAGTTACAGAAACCTAAAAATAATTATACCCCCTTTATGGTCCATGGGGGTGTCCACTGGTTAATTACGGCCGTTTTCTCTAGGTTGGCCTTAATTCCATCTATACTGATAATAAAACCTAGATACTTTGTACACTTAACACTAAATTCTAACTTCTTAATATTGGCCTAGAGACCAGCCTTGCGGAGCTATTATAGGACTTTATAGACGTGCTCCTTGTGTTCCAGTTTATTCTTAGAGTAAATTATAATGTTATCTAGGTAGGCCGTATAGAAGTTGTTAAGGTAGTTAAAGAGTATATCGTTTATATACTGCTGGTATGTAGCTGGTCCATTAGTTAGTCCAAAAGGGAGTACCTTACATTTATATGTTCCGTAATAGGTTTGAAATATAGTAAGCTCTTTAGACCCAGGGTCTATCCTAATTTAGTAAAAGGCCTAGCGGATATTAAGCTTTATAAAGACCCTAGCTCTATTTATTTGGGCAAGAGTCTTATTAAGTAAGGGTAGTAGATAGCGGTCCTTGCGGGTTATATTATTTAGCTTATAGTAGTTAATGCAGAAACACAGTCCTCCATTTGGTTTTTTAGCAAAGAGAATAGGTAAATTAAAAGGGGCTTAGCTAGGCTTAATAAAGCCCTTAGTAAGGTTATTAATAAGGTACTGCTTTATAGCCTACAATTTGGCAATAGACTGCGGGTAAAGAGGGCTAAAGCTAAAGGTACTTCCCTTGACTTAATCGATCTTAATCTTGTGGTTATATAGTTAGTAAGGCGGAAGTATATCTAATGCTATCTTGGAGAATACATCCTTGAATTTCTAGTGTTAATTAGGCAGTTTTTGTTCCACTAGTTCCTTATCTATAAGCTTACTTTCCTGTCCACTAAGCTTACTTTCCTTTTCCTTAAGCATTTGATCAATTTCGTACAGGCTAGTCGAAAAGGTAACGGTATTAGGCTAAACCAAGTTCTGGTAGAATCCTACAGCGCTAATACAGCAGATATCGACTGGTGGGAGGTCCGTAGGTTTCTTTATAGACGCTTATTAGGCCGTATCTTACGGTATAGGGTGTATAGTCTTCCTTAGCTTATATTCTATTTTCCATAAGTTATCCTTCCTGTCTATTAGCTTAGTATGGTGTCCAATATCCCTGGTTTTTCTTTAGGGCTGTATAGGGCCTAGGTTCTCTGTGGGGGGCTTAGCTAAGTTACTACTGACTTCCTAGGTCTCTAGTGCGGATGGCGTAATATATATAGTCTAGGGGCGGCGTAGTATACGGATCCGTTAAGGATTAAGACGTATATCCTTCTTAAAGGCCTAGTCTCTGCGCATAGCATTGGCCTAGTAAATAGTATTAATCTAGGGCCGTATAAGGTTTTCCATTATAATACTGATTTCTTTTATAAAGGAAGGGGTTAGGGGTAGGGTTTTAGGCTAGATAAGCTGTCTATTTTATATATCAAGCTGTAAGCCTAAATAGGCTAGCTATTTTCTCCCTATAATTATATCGTGGCTCCCAAGGTCTATAATAAGAAAGGGGATATTATACTGCCTTCGTCCGTTAATGCAGAGGTGAATCCGCAAGATAGTTGTAATAGGTGACCCTATTCGTCCGTTATACCCGCGAATAGGAATTAGTTTGGGTAGTTCTTTAAGGGGTATATTTAAAAAGTCAGCTAGCTTTACAGCATACTAGGTGTCTATTAAGGCAAAAGCATTTACTTTAGAGTTAGCTAAAGTAGAGGTTAAAACTTAATATCTATTACAGAATAAGGTATAAGGGATAGTACAGCTTTTTCCACTAACTAGCCGACCTAGATTAATATGTAATATGTTAATCCCTTTTAACCCTAGAGAGGAGCCTTTCTCTAGGGTTCCTCTTTTTCTAACTCCGTACTATCCTTCTAAATTAATAGAACCTTGCCTGTTTTTACCTTTGTCTAGCAATCCTTTATAAAGTGGTCTTTCTAGCCGTATAAAAAGCAAGCTCCTTAATTACTAAGGACCTATTTATGGGGGTTGTTATACGTGGGCTAAGTGTGCGCTGGACCTATAGTAGGACTAGCTGCACGGCTAGCTGCTAAATTAACGGCAGGCTATATGGCTGGTGCTATAGGAGTTGCAGATCGTGCTAGGGTGTTATAGGCTGTTTATAAAGTACTTATAGTCTAGTTTGGAGAGTTTCTAGCTTTATACCGCTTAGATTATGCCTTAATTTAATAAAGGCCTTAGTCAATAGCTAGGTAGTAGTCTATAAGTACCTTTAGCGTCTGTATAGTAGTAAAAACTGGTAGTATGGCGCGCTGTAGGTCTAGGGTAAGCTTGTTAAAGAGGTCTAGTATTAGGTCTTTATAGGGAATTTAGGCTTAGCTAGCTAGGTATAGAAAGCAGGTCTAAAAGGCTAAAAAGGTCTCTGTTATCTTTATATTAAGAGCTTTATAATTAAGGCAGGCGTTTTGTGTTTTAAAGGGGTCCTTATAAATGGAAGATAGGTAGTCAACCATCTCTTCTTTAGAGAGAAAGGGGTCCTTATAAATGGAAGATAGGTAGTCAACCATCTCTTCTTTAGAGAGAAAGGGGTCTGTTAAGTCCTAGGCATATCGCGGACGTAGATATATCTATGCGTCCCTACCAGTACGGCCAAAGACGTAGGCCATTTTAGCTTGGGTAGTAGGGAAGTAGTCCGTATTAACTTTAAGCTTATCTTACAGTTAAAGCTTCCAATTATTAAATATAGGGTCAGTTCCATCTATAAGCAATAGGGGGTTCGCAACCTTCGCAGACCATAATAATGCTAATACTGTATGTTAGGCTAGGGTCTTAAGGACTATAGCAAGTCTCTAGGTGTCTAATAACTCCTTACTAGGTATAGGGGTGTCTCTGGTTTTAAGCAGCTCTTAAAGCCGTTTAATTTTAGCATTAGCTGCTGCGAGCTCTTCCTAGGGGGTTAAGACGGCGACTATTTCACTATTAGAGGTATTTGCGGGTCCTATAGCAGCTTTGCCAGCTGCTGTATTTCTTAGCATAGTAGTAGGGGTATTGGGTAATTTCTAGTGTTTGTTTATTTTCTAGGGGTTCTAGTCCATGCGTGTCCTATTCTTAGGTTTCGCGTTCTATTCGTGTTCTTTTAGTTCTTAGGGGTCTGTCCTGTCCTTATAGTCCTGGTGATGTCCTTAAGGTCCTATTCTGTGTCCTTTATAGATATATTTAAGTTCCTTCTTAGGAAGAAAAAGTAGTTAAGCTTTAGATAATGTTAGTGACTTAGTTAATTAAGGCACGAGCACGGCATAAGGGACGCGCAAGCCTATATAATTGGTAGTCTATAAACGAGGATCCAAAGCTAGAGAAAGGAAGGGAGAAGAATAGCAGCGCTGTGCGAAGTTTTATGCGGTCCTCTAGTCACGTGGACTTATGTGACTCGGCGTCTACCATAACGCCTACCATAATCCACCATTTTCCACCAGCGCCGTAACACCTTTACTACCTCTAACGCCTGTAATCCAGCCTATAGCTATAGCTATAATACCTAAAATATAAATACCTACCCCTATGACATCCCAACTAGCTATTATATCTATACCCTAGCAAACTGCACTAACTACTACCTAATAGCAAGCCGCACCTCCCTCTACCTAAGATTAACTATTTACTCTCCTTACTTAACTCCTATAAACGCAGAATTAGTAATTATTACCTATGGTAACTGCCTCTACCCTTCTTTTAGTAACTGCCCCTACTCTACCTGGTCCTCCTCCTGCCCAGTATCTTTACCCTAGCACTACTAATACTAACCCTGCTATGCACCTGCCTATATATAGCAAGGAGGCAGCCACTATTACTAAGATCTATACAGACGACCAAAAGTATAATAGAGTAAGTAATAGCTTTAACTTTAAGTTAACTATCTTCTATAATATCTATAAGAGAGCTAGTCTACCTCCTAAAGGCTATATAACTATATTCCTAACCATACTAAAGGGACTTGCTTAGGATCACTACTATAATAGCAGCCTTTTAACTAGATTATTTACTGAGGTATATAACTACATACGTCACTTTTTTAAAGGACTAGAGTACTATTAGAGAAACCTTACTAAATAGAACACTACTAACTTCTAAGGAATTATTAATAAGAACCCTAATAAGCAAATCTATTAGAGTTTCTAACTACTCCTTAATAAGCTCTTAAAATATCGCTATAGATTACACCTAGAGTTTTATACAGACCTCTTCCTTATAAATAAACTAGTTACCGCTTGCCAAGGAATACTAGTATGCTATATTACCATTTCCAACCCTTTTAAAGACCTCTCCTAGTTAATTAGTAAGTTGCAATCTTCTATAGTTATATAGGAGAAGGAACACCCTTTCTAGGCCTTAATAAGACCGTCTTAAGGAGCCTACTTTACAGATTGTATATACCGCCGTAATATCCGTAATAACTATAACCGAACCCGCTCCTATAGACAAAACACCGTCAGATCCTTAAAGGCTAAGTGCTATATTTACCAAAAGGAGAGCTGCCGCTTATGGAAATATATAGAGGAGGAGCGGAACCGTTCTAGAAATAAATATAAAAGACGTTTTAATAATAACAAGGGCCGTAATAGTAACTTTAAAGAACGCTTTAGACAATACACTATCTACTATAAAGGAGATAATAATAATAAGTGTAATAAGACCTTTAAAGCTCTTGTGCTAGATATAAACGCTAATAAAAACACTAATAATGATAATAGTAAGAAAGAATTAGAAGACCCTAATAGCTACTACCTTACATTATTTAGGACTCTTACTATAGACGAAGCAACCTCTATAAGCGTAGAACTAGCTAATAAGGCTTACACTTACTTACTTACTACAACCTCTATAGAACCTACTACGGAAACTAACCTATTTAACTACAACATAACAACCGCCGCTTTACGCTATACTTCTACAGTATTTATAGGAATTATAATTAATACCAGTATATTAAAAAAGTCTATAGCCGGTTACAGATAATTCTAGGCACTATAGAACGTGGACTAATTTATAAGACTTAATACCTTAACCAAAGGACAAGTTAACATGCAGTTTAGCATTAGAATTGCTACCTCTATTAAAACTACGGATGTTGTTACCCCTATAGGCAAGATACAGTTTTATATTATCTATATAGATACCCCCTTCTTGCTCTATTTAGCGGATATAGATAGACTCTAAATCTACTATAATAACCTTAGAAACGTTGTTATCACTCGCACTAAAAAAGTGCCAGTAGTGCGATGGTTTGGCCACCTATTTCTCTTATAGAGCTTATTACTATAGTTATATTTATCTGAATCCTTTAACGCGAACCCCTACTACTTAATAGATATAGAGCTACAGCGCCTATATCGTTGATTTAGACACCCCTTAGTTAAGAAATTATAAAAGCTACTCTACTATACTGGCCATAAAACTAATAAAATGGCTATTAAGCAACTAACTAAGTTCTACCACCACTATTAGAAGTTTAGCAAATTACTAGGCAGATTCCGCCTCACCCTATAAAATAACGTTAATTTTAACTATAATATTAATATTAATATTATATATATTAGCGGATTACCCCTTCTATATATTATTAATAAAGGAACGTAATTCCAAGCTAGTAGATAGCTATAAGACATCAGCGCTAAATATATATAGGATGTTTTATAGATATATTAGATTAATATTTACCTAGGGCCACTAGACCTAATTACCCACAACACCAGAAAGAACTTTGTTAGTAAAGAATTTAAGTAATACGCCACCATTATAGGAATTAGTATAAAGGGAGTACCTGTTAAAGTACATAACTCCATTAGAATAGTAGAGCGCTACTATAGTCCATTATAGTAAGCCTATTAGATTATTATAACTGAAATCCCTAAGATTAATAAGGAGATGGGACTCTAAATAGCGTTTAAAGTAATTAATGATTTAGCTAGCCCTAAAGGACTAGTTCCTATACTTCTAGTCTTTAAAGCCTACCCCTAAATAGTTAAATCCGATGCACTATCCCCTATAGTTATATAACGCGCTGCCGCAATTAAAAAGGCTATGGTAGAGATATAGAAGCTATAAGCTAAACAACAGATTGCTAATGCGCTGAATATACAAAACGGACCCAATACTAATATGATTTATGATCTCCCACTAAATTCGCCCGTTTTGGTCTAGAGAGAAGGAAACACTAGCCAAAGCGGCTATTAGGACGGGCCATTTACCTTACTTACCGTTAAGGGTAAAATATGCACTGTTAAGCTATCTAGAAAACCTATAGCCTTTTAATCTATGGTTATAAAACCCTACCTTTAAGCAACTAAATCGTAGGAGCAAATTATTGGACTAGAATCGCCACCTAAACCTCTATCTAGGTCAGTCCTTCTTAAGACTATCTTAGAGAGACCTACTAAAGCTTAGCAACAACCCCTAAAACAAGGCAGAGGACGCCCTCGCAAATACCCTCTACTTATAGCCATAACTGACACTACCATCTACCTACAGGATAATAGTTAATTTAGTACTTAATTCAGTGCCTCCTAATAGAAGGAGCTTACTAGTCTACTTAAGAAGGGAGTTTTCAAGATTGTAAGACTTATAGATATACCACAAGGCGTACAACTCTTTAATTTGTAATTTATTAACAAGATTAAAAATAAGGGAACTAATAAAGCCTTTAAGAAATCCCAACTAGTCGTATAAGCTTATAATAACTTAAAAAAGGAACTAGTTCTTACCTAATTACTAACCATTTAACAAGTTAGCCAATAACTAATTCTCTGTATCGCCGCCATAAAGCTTCTATAGGCATAACTTTACCTTTAAGACATTTTATAGGCCTATATACAATTAACTACCACACTAAATTAAGAGTTCTACGTATAACCTCCGCATAAGCTAATTAAGCAACTTAGGATTAACAAGGCCTTAGTTTTAAAGGTTGTAAAATCACTCTATAAAGTACTAGAAGCCAGTAACTACTAGTTTAAAATATATTACTTGCATTATATCTAATAGTTGCATATAGACTAGTCTATATACAACCCCTATCTCCTATAGAGCAACGAGCCCTTTAGCATTATAGGCCTATAAACTAATAATACTCTATTCCTAGTAGATAAGACCTTTATAAACGCAGAGCAAAATAAGCTGTATAAGGCCAAGTTTATAGCTAAGGAATAGGAACAGCTTACCGTTAATACGCCTATTAAGTTTAATAGTAGAGTTATTCAGCTACTAACTAACAGGAGCATTACGCTTACTTAGAAATAACAATGCATAAACCTTAGTACAATTAGCACTAAACTTGCCACAAGTATGGGATTAAGAGGAGCTATAAAAACCCTAACCCTAAAGGACTAGTACATTACCTAACATACTAGAGGTGCATATATTGCTTTAGTTTACTAACTAGAAGCCTTATTTAATTTATTCTTTACCACCTAAGTAATTAACCCTAACAAGAAAGACGCAAAACAGTTAAATAAGTATCTAAACTGGCAAATTGAGAACGCTAATAGAGGCCTTAAGTTTATTAAGTTAGATATTAAAACCCTATAGCTACTAGTATTTATGGATGCGTTATTTACCAATAACAAGGACCTCTCTTTATAGATTAGCTATATTATTGTACTAACTAATGCTATAAAGAAGGCCAATATTGTCTATTAGAGCTTAGTTAAGTGCAAAAAAGTTACTTGGAGCGTACTAGCTTCTAAACTCTATAGTATGGCCTACGGCTTTAATATTAGCGTTGCGATTAAGTCTATAGTAGATAAGATCCTACAAATTAACCTTCTACTTGTGCTTTGCACTAACTCTAAGTCCTTATATAACTGTCTAGTACAACTCGGAACCACCTAAGAAAAACGCCTAATAATTAATGTAATATACCTCTAGTAAGCCTATAAACAGAGACAGATTACGGAGGTAAAATAGATTAACAAAGAGGCCAACCCTACTAACGCCATAATAAAGGAAAAACCCTATATGGCTCTTTAATAGCTTATTAATACAAACCAAATTAACCTATAAGTTGTAGGATAGGTTAAACGAACGAACTTAGATTTAGCTTAGTGTTATATAACTAATTATAATGGAGCGGACCCTAAATTTAACTAGCCAATTAGGATTTTCTATACCCGGCATAGAAAATCGCCATTGGCTCGCTTATTACTAGCGCCTTGGCGGCCCTCGCGATATATCAACCTACTACCCCTAACAATTCTTCTTCTTCTCCTTAGCTTAGCGTTTTCATAATATAGCATTCTACAAGCTTTGGTTTAGAGGTATTTATATAAGCCGTAATATAGGTTATATAATTACGGACCTGTAAAAGGAGCGTGGAAGCTATTACGTATTAATTAAATCTCTAGTTATTATATATATACTACAAATAGTCTAGAAGTAGGCTTGGCTTTAGAGTGTAGATTAGCCTTCTTTTTAGAGTTGCTCTAGTGTCAGAATGTTAGTCATGTGACGTGGTCACGAGACCATAAAGCAAGACTAGCTAATCTAACCTTGGAGCAACCCCTTACTTCGAGACAACAATCAACTACCAACTTCAACACCGCATACGTACCACTATAAGTGATATTCGTGCACGTTGATAAAGCGAGTATACCGACATTTAGTGTACTCTAAATATAAAGAGGGTTGCCAAGATAAAGGGCTTGCCAACGCGATATAAACTAACCTCTTTTTTATATAATAAGAATATAGAGACGGCATTATCTTACTAAGAGATAGTATTATAGCAATGGTATAAGACTGCTGAGCTATAGAAGAGGAAGAAGACGCTTTAGGTATAATAAGTAAAGATATTAACTAAATTAATTAAGCGGATATTATACCTCTAGTAGACAACTTAGAGATATTAAAAATCTTTAAGGACAAAGATAAAGAGGAGGGAGATAGTATTATAGACGCTTTAAGTATAATATTATAACTACTTAGAGAGGAGTTGGAAGAAGCTAGTTAGTTAATAAGGGCATAGTCTAAGATAGAATTAGTAAAGCTATATAATAAGGAATAGTAAGCGAGGTTACGTAATGTAATCTATATAATCTATATAATCTATAATAGAGTAAATAGAGTAGATAGAGTAGATAGAGTAACAACTTTCTTAGGAGTATGGATATGTATTTAAAGGACTACAGTACCTACCTAGATAGTTCCTTTCCTTATAGTAAATCTTAGAATACAATTAAAGTTAATCTATTAGGTAACTACTCTACTAGTTATTATCTGTTTGTTATATTATTGACTTTCTGTTTACCTATATACCTAGCCCATTAGTAAGTCTACCGTGGTATTTCCCACAAGGCTTCGTTACACTTAAGGCTAGATTTTAAGTAATTATATTATAGACCTAACTAGAATGTTAAAACTACTAAGAGAGGAGTTAGTAGACGCTAGTTGGCTAGTAGAAGTATAGATCCTAATAGATCCTATAGAACTATATAATACTAGTAAGGACGCTATTAAATATTATATAATATATATATAATATATTACAGCGACTTAGGAAGGAGCTAAACGAGTTACTAGAGGTAGCGCGGGCTACGATAGACCTAGTAGAGCTATATAATAAGTAATAGGCGAGTTATATAAGGTTAGGTAATGTTATACGTATAAAGGGATTTTTAGGAGTACGGATATATATTTAAAAGACTATCTCTTAGCATATTAGCGTCTATTAAGAATCTAGTCCGTCCGCGAATACCAAAACACTAGCGAGCGCCAAAGTTACATTTTAGGTGTAAAATATATTAGATCCCGTTCTATAGAAAGGACGAGTATTAATTACCTTATATTAAGCGATTAAACTCTGAAGGATAAGCTGTATAAAACGATCCATATAGCTTATTCTTTAGAGTTACTGAACCTAAATATATCAGTTAGAAAAACAATCCTAATCTCGATTCCTCATACAAATTTCTCAGTATGCCGCGCTGATGGAAAACGCTGTCGTCGGCTTTATCCCCCAGCCACTGCCACACCACGACCCTAAACCCATACTGCGTCATGGGAATGATCTGATACTCCGTCGCGCAATCACAGGAATGTGTATGCGCCGCACATCCCTGCTCTATCTCATAGTCCCGTGCCTTTCGGACACAAGCGCTGTCCTCTTCGTTCGGTTTATGATACATCCAGCACAATATCTCCTCCGTCATGCTCCTAGTACTGCAATGGATGCAACAGCGTAGATCAACACGTTGGAGCACACCCTTTACTGACAATTGTTGGTTTTCCGTGCTTGGATCAAACTCAAACGAGATGTCATAGGCAGCGCTCCAAAGAACGTTGCGGCGCGTGATTACTGGCTTAATATCGTACGAGAACTCCATATTACGCACCATTGGCGTGAAAGCTCCGTATGCCTTCTTCCCAGAGCATGAAAGGGTGTTCATGCAAATCCCGAAGGCTGAGCCCTGGACTTGATGAGCAATAGCAAGCCTGATATGTTCGTGCGTAATCCAGTAAAGGGGCCTGCGCGGGCGCTTCTGGCACGGAACCCGTGGCTCCAAAAGATAAACAGCGGTATCTCTGATCAGTGGTGCTGGAATGGAATTCCGAGTCAAAACAGCGCGAGGCAGCGTGATGGTAGAGAACTTTGGTCCGTGAAGTTTGTCACATTTCCTGCACAGTCGCCGCTCGGGGAGATCCCTTTGCAACAGAACTAGTAGGTTAAGAAAGTCTTCACGGTTTTGAATTCGAAGATCCTGCCACGGTTTCGTTCCCAGTGTGTAGTAGAGGGGCTTGCATGTCAACCCAAATGCCGCGAACTCGCTATCGGACAGATAGGTGGATATTTCTTGCAACAGTTCAACCGGTAGGGACAAAAGGTACGACGTACGTGGCCGAATTACTGAGATTGGTTTTTGAATGAGCACCGAGAACTTTGTTTTTACAGTCACAGAGTCAGCCTTGTACCCCTCCTCTAGACAAGGCTGGTTGCGTCCTAGCTGGTGTTCATCGCAGCCTCCTAGTACAGAAGCGCATGGCAGAATTGACAAAATTTTCTGGGGAGTCCTGTAGATATTCAGAGCCATATACAGGATTTCGATTAACAAATTATTCTTGCTATCAGCAGGATTGGGGTGGAGGAAGAGGAGAGGAGGTACCTACTGGAGCCTGAAACCTTGGAACGCCAAGCGGGCTGCGATCACGTGGCCTAAACCTCTATCCTCCAATCATGGTATCAGGCGTTATCATACGTGTTGGTATCTACTCATTCGTTAATTAAGCAAGAGTGTGCTGGCCAGAGTATTTTTTGTGGGCAGAGTTTGGATAATTTGTTGGGTGAGGTTGCTCCAACCATCTGGATTGAATTTAATTGGTACGTAGTTAAGTATGGATATCATCGACTCCTCTTCCCAGCCTTTTTGGGTTTCTTCCCCTCTCTAGCAATGATTTCTTCCCGGTATGCCTCCTCAACCGCCTCACCCGCCTTCCTTTTTGCGGGCTTGTCGGTTTTGACACTGACTGTCAAGCTTTTGCTTCCATCAGCATGTGCAGCTCGGATCTGCCGTTCTGCATCTTCCCAGTCGGCTCCGCCATCAGCGATTTCATAACTAAAACATGTCAGAGATACGCACTGGTATTCAATGAGAGATTACAGGACTCAGGAGTTTCAAACGTACCGATCCAAAGGTAGAGCATCTATCATGCTCCTCACTCTCTCTCGCTCTGCTCTCTGGATCTCATCACCTCCCTCGGCTAGTTCCTCTCCCAAATCCTTGACCAAAGGCTTGAAGCGTCGTTTCTCTGCATTGTTGGTACCGTTTTCACCGTCATGCACGCCACTTTCATCTGCTAATTCCACTGCCTCTGGAAGTGTGTTGGCCATGGCACTTTCTACCAGACTGCGGAAATGAGTAGACACTTTTCGTATTACCTTCACGAACATAGCAAGCAGCTGTGAAGAGTTTAGTCCTAGTTCTTTTTCCACATCTTCAAAGCCTTTGCGTTGCAAGCCGATAGCTAAGAGAAGCGAGGTCTGGACGCCAGAGAGTTTGACGGCTGATTTGAGACGACCTGTGAAATAGAGGTTCGAAATTGTGGGAAGCATATCAAGTATGACATGGTAGTCTAACATGTTGTTCGCGTAGCTGTCCAAGCGTTTTAGGTCAAAGGGTGAGAAGAGGCCGTCTAGTCCGGATTTTGTCAAGGGTTTCGGGTTTGTGGATATGTCAAGCTTGCTACCTGCAGATGCTGATTCGTCGATTGAAAGGGCTAGAATGGAAGGAAAGGAGCGGAACTGATACGATAGAAGGGAGAGAAATCTGCGGTGGAAATCCCGCGCAAAAGCCCCAATCCAGCTCCCATCTGCGTCAGGTGTCCCCAGAATTCGTAACATTACACAAGTGTGCTCTCCTGTTAGATCATTCGGAGTCTGCCTTAGATATACGGGGACAAAGGAAGCACGCTTCCAAAATTTGTGAAGAGGAGCCGTAAGACCATAGCTGACACCAACGTAGTCTAGATGAGGAGATTTTCGTTCCAATAATCGAGCGAATAATGGTGGCATGGCCTTGATATCGCGGACTTTAATGTTGTCTTGCAAGAGAGTAGAATTCCCCAACTCGGCTTCAGTCACTCGCTGCATCTCCTCCGCCTCAGTAGGCTCGACCTCTGAGAGGCTTGCGAACTTTCCTTCATAGAAGTCGGTGAGGAGCTCCAAGGCATGGGACCCGTAACCCATACTGATATAATCGGGATTGGTGGCAATACGGACGACCCGGGCGCCAGACAAGCCAGCAAAATTCTCGTCTTGGAATTGCTGACTTACAATCCAAGGGATCAGATCGCCTCCAGCCCTTTGCCCACGACTCAGGCTATTCAAGACGCTTTCTCGGCTGATTTGGCCTTCCAGTGCAACTTGAACAACACAAAGAGGTTCCGGCAAGCGATTACTCTCTTCATCCACAGGTGGAACTAGAACAAAGAGTTCATGTGCGGAGGCATCCGACATCAACTGTAAGTCATTGGGGGAGTTCTTATAGTGACTAGCAACATATAAGGCCATCATTTGCTGAAGAAATTTCTCGGAAACTGGATGGAAAGAGAACAGTGTATCTCTGTTGACATGAAGAAGTTGGCACTGTGACGGATGGGGGCATCCTCGCGTATTCAGATTCGACCGTGGCAGAGTAGCGTCGAGACATAGCAGTTTGTTAAGCCACTTTTCAACGGCATCGCCTGGGGCATATCGTATAGGTTCCGAAAGAGTAATTTCTCGCAATGAACGGCCGCCAGTCGACGTCTCTGTTGCGTCTTTAGTCTCCTTTCCAGTTGAACGATCTACCACTTGATCGGTGCTATTGACTTTAGATTTTCCTCGTGACTGTTCCCGGAGTTGTTGTATTAATTTAAGAGAGAGTGATCTTCCAGTGCCTTCATATCCGTTGATAGTTGAAGCCATGAAAACCAAGTATGGCCCCATTAGCTTTCTCACTAAGGGAAGAGGGATAGCAGCAGCCTCATCAATGACTAGCAACTCTGCTTGGCCCAGGGTATACGCGTCCTGTGGTTGAATATACTGAATGGTTTGTCGATGCTGGCGATGTACATTAACTCGAACGATGGCTTTATTGAAATCGGGATTCGTTGACTGTATGATTGAATAGTCTACATGATCCAGATAATTTAGAGCATCAAAGCCTTTGAATACGAATTCGAACAGGGTCTTGAGATTCTCTGGGCTAGGAGATGTGATGAATATGTTGCTGTATCCATGAGCAACAGCAGCGGCTACTGCCACACCCAAAGCTGCCGACTTTCCTCGCCCACGCGCAGCTGTTAAAGTGACCGTACTCTGTAGGGCCTTCTCTGCAATCGCATCTACAAATGTAAGCAGTGCCTTTGCCTGGTCCACGGTTTTTGCAAGGGTAATTAGGGATCCAACGGGAGGCGTGTCGGCTAGTCTCTCCTTTATCTCCTCAAGTTCTTTTGCTGATGCAGTCTTTCCTTCATTCTCATGATCCGGGGGTGGCAGTTGTTGGACCGATTTACCACCAGATATGGGGAGCACATTGAGCTCGTCATCGACCACGAGGCATGACTCGCAACTACCCAGAGAGAGGATGAACCGCTCATTGAACCGGGCAACCACGTCGCTATGCGCTTCGGTTCGATATCTTGAGTGGATATCCATTGACAGAGTGTATAGCTGCTTCAAGCTATTCATTCCCTTCAAGAGCAGTAGAACCAAACCGCCTCCCTCCACAGTCTCTATTGTCCGGGCCAGCAAGTTCGGAGTTATGGCCTCAAAGTCCTGCAGGATACACATACCATATGTGTTGCCAAGAATCTTCTCCGTCTCCTTGTAGTAGACATATCGGATATTCTGGGTAGATACGAATAGCTCAAATGGGTCCTCGGTGTCTACATCACGAATCCCTCTCTTGATTTCCTTTTTAATCTTTTTTTCTCGTTTCTTTCGGTGACTGAGCATCCATGTCAGCCTAAAACCTTTCCATTGGAGAACTGCCATCCTACCTAGTGAACCCAAGCAATTTGTTCTTGTATGCCCACAGCACCGATTTGTTCAACTTTACGTCCACATTGAGCAAAATGTGGTATAGGTTGACTATGACATCCTTCTGACGATCGCCGACAATTACAAAGAAACTGCGCTTCTTCTCCTGTAAAGCAGTACGGTTGGTTAGTTTTAGCTACGCGCATGAGTCGCAGGAAAGATGCTCAACCCACCTGAGCTCCATTGCGGATCAATGCCGGAATACGAGAGTCTCTAGAATGCCATGTCAGTATTGATACCAGTGTCTCACTCCTAAAAAAGCCTCACATCGCCTTCTTGACCATTGTGACCTCCCAACAGGTCCCCGCCTCCTCCGAATAAAAGCTTTCGCTTGCTCCTAGGGTTTATGAGGTTTTGTGGTTTCGATAAGAAGATGGTATCTTGGATTACTCTTTGCGCTATGTTGATTTTTGGGAGAGTAATCTGACGAATAACTGTCGGGCAGAGGTTTGCGAAGCTTCACGGCAATGAGTGCTGGCGTCTGAACAAAATGTGTGGCAGAATTGGAATTTCGTCGGTTCTTGGCACAGTTTCTGCCGACACCGCCTTTCGGCGAGTCGCCAGATGATTTCAAGTCTGTCATCACAATACTTGACATCTTTTTCTTACATATAAAGGTTTTGTTATTAAAAGTTCATAGCTTACGCTATTGTATTATCTTGTCGAATACATACAGGCTATCCTCGTATCTGGATACCAGACAATTAAGGTAGGAGTGAAGCAACAGGAATGACATTTTGCGCAAGTCAATTCAAAATCCAAGCTCTTTTTCTGCTTTTTCATATCTTCCATCCTCAGATCCCATTCTTCTCCAGGAAAGCGAGCATCAGCCTAGCGATTTCCTCCGTCTCTGTCTCGACCGCGAAATGGCCAGCATCTAACAAATGAATCTCCGCATTTGGGAGATCCCGTTTGAATGCCTCGGCGCCCGACGGCGGGAAGATTTCATCGTTCTTACCCCACACAGCCAGTAGTGGTACTTGGCTTTCTCTGAAAAACTTATGGAATTCCGGGTACAGCTTCACGTTGTTTTCGTAGTCCTTGAATAAGTCCAACTGGATGTCTTTGTTTCCCGGTCGGTCCATAAGCGCTTGGTCAAATGTGTATGTCTCTGGAGCAATCGAGTTAGGATCAGGAGTCCCAGTCCCGTATTGCCACTTCGTCCCTTCAATTTTGAGGAACCCTGCTAGGGCTTCGCGATCCTCAGTGCTGTCACTGGCCCAGTACTTCTTGATTGGATCCCAGAAAGCGCTCAAGCCTTCGACATAGGCATTTCCGTTTTGACTAAATATTGCGGATACTGCCGACGGCTTCGAGAGCGCAAGACGCAATCCAGTAGGAGCGCCATAGTCAAAAATATAAATACTATATTTCTCTGGAGGGCTAGGAATTGTTTCTAAGAAGGTACCTATGGTCTTCGCAATGTTGTCGAAGCTGTATTTGTAGGTTGAAGGTAATTCGGTGAAGCCAAAACCGGGAAGATCAGGCGCGATCACGCGGTATTTGGTTGCGAGGAGAGGAATCAAATTGCGGTACTGGTGAGAAGAAGACGGAAAACCATGAAGAAGGAGAATGGTAGGCGCATCGATTGGGCCTGCTGTGCGATAAAAGATCTTCTCTCCGGTAGGGAGCGGGACAGTATTCAGGGTAGTCGTCGGAGACATCTTAATTTGTTAGAGGAGTCGTTTATGATATGTAAACGTCAGGAGGAACTTCTAGAATGGCTTTTGAAACTTTGGGTTGGAGCTGCTGATAATGAGGAAGCGATTTGATTTAGTAGTACTGGGGCAAATACTTATGCTAATGCGTTGAGTAGTAAGACTACAAAACGGGTTCTCAGTTTCCAAATCAATGCGTGCTGGGAGCTCATCATTTAGAAAAATGCTGACAAAGTGCGCAACATTCTGGCAGCATTTCGGCTTTGCAACCGTCAGATTACACCATCTCCGCTCGCATTAGCTTGTCTGCAATGGCGTCTTGGCAGCTAATCTATTGAATGAGTAATCAACTACCACTCTCCCTCCGCGGCCGGGAATGTCACTTGAAAACGACACAATTTTCTCACCCTTTTCGTCCCACCACTGCAAGCTTGCACCGAGTAGAGTCGGTCGGTCGCCAACTTTGTACTTCATCATCGGCGTCTCTGTCAGCTGTGTTAGCTTGATTCCGATTTCTAGACAATGAAGTGCTTGTCTCCGGTGATTGCTATGGTCTTGCAATCCCAGTTGCTACACTCGAACATTCCGTTAAATACTTTCACCAGAGCTAGCTTAGACATATTGGGTTGCATTATACATGTGCGGAAATGCCAATCGGCCTGCATGCTTTATGTTGGTCGTTCCGAAAGAAACCATTGAAGATAGGTGTCTCCCAGGAAAAAAAGGTGGCGTAATACAACTGAATATGACAAAACTTACCATAATCAGAATATTCCAAACTGTCGTCAACATAGTAAGACATCATAATGTTTAAGTCTCCTTCACAAACCGCCTTTGTGAGGAGCTTCTGCCACTTGTTGATAAATTCGGCGTCTGGATGGACCATGGTGAAGTGAACGTTGAATAATCTCTATTGCTGTTTTACGCGTGTTGTTTAACACGCCTATCAAAAGAGTGTGACTTGGCGTTCAGGAATCATTTCTTGGAAGAGGAATAATTACTAGAGCTGCACAAAGTGTATTCGTAATGAATTCGATCGAACTTCTAGGGGGTGACTATAAATACAAGACTCAGACCAGCCTTGCTGCACCCTTTACCCGCTTTTTCTTCATAGTGCTTCAGCGCAAATAATTACATCTTAGCAAGCAGTCAATATTTTTCGGTTTACAGCCAGCAACATGGCTGCTTATCTCACGGGAAGGTAGTATATACTAGTAACTTATTGGATGCTAATATCCCTGCTTAATAGGGAAGGATTTCCGTCACTATGTTAAGGCGAAGTTTGACCAACGAATATCGTGACGTAGCTACGAAACTTCTTACTACCACTGCTAATTTCTACTGTTCCACCGATCTTATGTAACGAAAGCGAATACGTCAATTACGCTGCGATGGTATATAACCGGTATAGCCAAAAAAGGTCAAGGTCGAGATACGTTCACTTTCGTCTCGATGTTTCCGCATTAACCGTCAATTCATAACTTGGGGTATACGAAAGGCACATCAAAGCCTTCCAGCTATTCCCTAGGAAATGGGTCCGCTCTGAGGAAACATTCAACAAACTTGGTTTCGACCATCATAATTTGTGTCATTGCCGCATACAAAAAGTGCGCTGCTTTCTGCGTCTTTTGAGTCAGTGATCCATTTGGACCGGCGCGAACACTCGCGCCAATTGGATCCAAAATGGCGGGCTAGCCTATATAGGTAATTATTATTCCTATCTAGGTATGGAGCATTGGAGTGGATTTGACCTCAGATCCACGCTACGCCGGTCCAAATAGATCACTGGGCGCATGTGGGGCCTTTAAATAGGCTTCTGTCAACGTAAGAAAGCGGGAAATTTCCATGGAAATTTGGATTGTGGCCAATGACTGATAGTGCTGCATTGAATATGCTATGGCCGAGGCAATCAGGCTTGTCGTTATAATCGACAATACTCTAGAATGAAGGGGGTTTGTGGGTTTGTGGTGGTTCTCTCCTCCTAAGACTCTCTTCGTTCCACATCAGTACTTTCATCACCATCACTCCCTTCACTAGATGAACCATCAAGTGCAACCCGACCAGCATCCAATGCTTCGATAATATCTTCGTGGAGAGAACCACACTCACTACCGCTATCCGATTACTCACCAAAACGAGAATCCTCTTCCAAAACACCGTCACAATCCTCCACTTTATTCTTCCCTCAAAGGGAATTATAACCAGGCGCAACAACCGCCTGAACCAAACGATCATCCTCGTGGTTCTCTGCGACATCAGCCATACGCTTCTCGCATTCATCACAAAGAACAGGTATGGAGATGGCCTTGCCACCCATAGAATCAATCAACCATTCAACCATGATTCCAACAGGAACTTGATTCAACAGCCGACTCCTCTTCGCGGCCCGATTGGGCACGCCAGCAATCTCGTCATACAACTCGCTATGTGACCGCTTATGACAAATCACATAAGAAACCGGCTCTGACTACGTGTCAGCGTGTCAATCGTTCCGCAACAGAACAAAAGACACATACCTTGAGAGATGTAATCACCATCTTCACGTCCAACAGATTCAGGCGAAAAACTTTCGCACTGTGGTGTACCATCAGAAGGGTTTCGCGGTGGAAAACCCTCTGGCGGACCGTGGACCGTACCTGAGAACACTAAGATTTTGAGCGGAACGAGAAGTCACTATTTGAGGACCATGGACCGTACAGGGATCATGTTGGACCGTCCTTAATAAAACAAGGACCGAAGGTCTGATTGGTATCGGTAAGAGGATACAAGGGAGTGATGCGATAAAGTGAGTCACATGTATGTGGCTCAATCTGACTAGTAGTAGTGGTGGACTGTGGGACACGTATGGACTAAGCGAGGGGACCGAGATGGTGGGTTGTTTCGGTTAATGTTTTAACGAATGAGGGATGATGTTAATTGACGTTAATTGACACCTTGGCGCTAGGTATATAGTTGGAGAATTGCATGGGTGTTCTTCTGGAGTGTTTTTCCGCCTGACGAGAGTCGATAACTTCGTGAAGTTTAGTGATAGACCATGGCTGGTGGTCTTGGTTAGTACGTTTTCTTTAAGGAAAAGTTTGAGTGATCTGACGAGGTTTGACTTTTAGGTGTTGGTCCTGGAGGAAGTGGCAGTTTGACGACAGCTTCTGGTCAACAGACGACAGCCTTGGTTAAATTGACGGAGGTTTCGACGCAGCAAACGACAGCCATGGCGGCCTTATCTACGAAGCTTGGTCGGCTTACGGGAGCCTTGGGGCAATTGCCACCTTCACGTGGTACTGGTAGTGGTAGTGGTACTGGAACGGGAGGTGCTATCCCTTAACCCGTCGGGTATGTGGTCTGTGCGCGAATACCGGGATCAAGACTACGCGTGCTCTCTATATATAGAATTCAACCATTGACTCAATTTGGCTGTAGTATCTGCAGGATACCGTTCTGCAGGAACGATGCCTGCCGGCAGCCTCATATTGAGCGACTTAACTCCAAAGGATAAGCTTGCGTAGAGATTTTATATAAGAATTAAGCAATATCAAAAGCTTCAAATATCTGAGCACGGCTATCGAATCTAGTTAATCTAATTGGCTAGCGCTTATCGATAAAGCACGGATCCAAATCGACGGGTTAAGAGATATTACCGCCGGCTTCTTCGACTTAAAGTGACGCTCAGAAGATTTCGATTATACGTCGTCGTTTGCGTTTAATACGATCTCATCCGAATTGGCTTTATATGCCTTAGAATTAGACGGGTCGGACGGTTACTCATGAAGCGACGAATCCTTTTAATATGATATTTTCAGAGGTTAATTTTATTCTGGGCGATGTTATGGAGTCAGGTTTTGGTAGAGAGTTTGAACAACGTGTGCTTTCTATTATGGATGTTGGAGATGTTTAGGGATGGTATTCAATTGTTTGAGCCATACACGCATTGTTTCTCCATATAGAAGCAGTAAACTTATTTTGAAAAGGCCAACTGGACCAGGAAAAAGTAATCAAAGTAATCAGTGTTGAACAACCTTTCCTCTCACAGGCAGTCCACGGTCTCAAAAACCTCTAATCTCTTCTATAGTTCCCTTATCTACCTTCGACTTAATGATCTTCGAATAAAGCTCTTCACCAGCGATAGGGCCTAGATCGCAGCCCCGATCTTGAAAGTTGAAACCACAAGAAACCTGGCATACGTCTAGGCAGTGAGAGTATCCTTCTTTCGATCACGGAGTAGTTACGCCTTCGCACACGGGATAAGTGCCATTGGCAAGAAAAGATCTGTACAGGACCGCGGAGGCGCCGCGTCACGATGAGCGAAATAGGAAAGTATATGGCCTAACCGCTCCCACCATTTTCAAGCAAACTCCTAGCCTCCGATCGCAGTCTCTGCGCCTGCTACTCCAATTCCAGCTTCCACACTCCAGTTAAACTGGGACTTGCAGGACAGAAGTGCGAAGAAGTGCGGACTCGGATAAAGTCTTCCTCTGTACTGCTTGCCCTAAATGTGAGCGAAGCAGCAGGGCGCTCCCACTAAGCAAACTGCAATGCTTGTTAGCGCACATTTCAGTTCTACCTTATAACATCGTACCGTAAGCGTATCGTTTTCGTCTCTACTGTCTCTTAATATACTACTGTCTACAATGTCTTCTTTTATACCTGTAAACGCGTCCGGTAAGAACGGCAGCAGAGGCATGAGTGTGATACTGGAGAATGTTGCCGTTAAAGAAATGTAAAACGCTGCAAGTGGGCGCTAATAGTGTCGAACATTGGCGTTATTTGGTGCTATGCTGTATCTCTAGCCTAAGGCGATGAAGCTCGCAGTTGTTCAAAGTGGTAATGATGATCAGAGTCTTTAGGATGTAATAATTTATAATGTTGCTTGGATGTTAACTCTGAATAGACTTGTTCTTTGGGGTGACTGGATCGGCCATTGCGAAGAGCGGCTTGAAGAATGACCTTGGCTCTGAAGAGAGTAGATTGGGAGCTTTGAGGGCTTGCAACGGAAATAAAAGGGAAGGAAAACCCATATTGTCTGGGGCATTCGCAACTCTAGAAGCCTCAGACAGCGTGCCCGTGCTTTCTAGTGGAATTGTGTCGGTTGAAGGCAGTGTCAGTCTCTGGAGGCTAAAATAGACACATGCTAACTCCAACATATAATTGCAATCATGTACCCATTGACACTTAAGCGCTGGATTGGGGGCCACAGAACCTCTCGCCATTGAGGAGGACGTATTTTGTAGTGTTGTGTTGTGGAAGGACTGCGAACTGCGAAATGAACGCCGCGCTCCTCCGCAGTATTAATCAAACCACCCCCTCTTTACCGCCCAGCTAAGAAACTCTCAACCACATATCGCTTTCAAAACCCCCCTCGCGCTCACCTTGCGCGATTCTGCCATGCCGTCCCGAACGTAAACAATCCGTACGCCGCAAGCACGCTCAGCCCAATCGGCAGCGGCTTGCCTGTCTTGATGGCGCGGGGGATCGAGCTGCCAGCCAGGACGAGCGACGCCAGCAGCGCAAGCTCAACGCCATAAGGGGCGCGGTTTTGTATGCGGATGCCGCCGAGCATGTACTGTGCACATACATCAGCGTCCGCCTCGATCTCTCCGGTCACGCAAGCTCTGGGATGTAGGGGCAGGATTGAAATGCTCGAGAGGGTAGGGGGAAGAGGTGCTGAGGGCTTACCAGAGCTCCGACGGTCATGCCAGCCGCAACTGAGGGTACGGAACCGGTGCGGATCTGGCCTTTATATCAGCGTCTTGGATTCTGTTTCGGGGGTTTGGATGGCTGGCGTACGTAGCCGGTCAAGCCACCGCCTGCGGTCAGGGCGCCGAGGATAAAGGAGATGGTGTGGAGAGTTGCCTTAGCATTTACATATTAGCTAGATTGAAGCTGCAGCTTATCCCCACCTGGAAGATAGGTGTGGGGTAGGAGGGGTGGTACCATCTCTGCTGTTGCGGGGGGGGGGCCAACTGAAATGCAAAGTTAATGCTAATGTGGTGTAGAGGTATAAGAAGTCTCTCGCACGATCTGGGCGTAGATTGCTTCGTAAAGGAAGCTTAGAAGCTCGGGGTGGGGAACAGCTCGGTCGTGATGATGGCATTTAGAAGCTCCCGATGCCGACACGGTGCCTGCGTAAGCTGCCCGTCTTGGCGATGGCCCGTGCGCCTGGGGATGCTTTCTGGCCTCAAATCTGAAGCTACGAATCCATCTGAATGAACATATCGCATGCTTCGACAACTACAACCACTCAATTCCCTTCCTCGTATCCTCTACACCCTCTGTCTGAAGTAAGAGCTGGAACTAGAATACCAGCCATGCCGCCCAAGCACCGTGGTCCTTCCACGCCCGCCGCGGCGCCTGCCTCCGCTCACGCTGCCTCGCACACGACCTCTGCTGCATCAACACCGGCCCGCTCCTCGACTTCCTCGAAACAGCTGAGCGCCAGCACAGCGCAAGAGATTGTGCAGGGGGTGTGGGATAAGTATGTGCAAAAGACGCCGCAGCGGGTCAAGCTTCTGGATTGCTTCATGGCATTTTTGGTTGCGGTGGGTGTGTTACAGTTCGTGTACTGTGTTATTGCGGGGAATTTTGTAAGTTATACGTTCCTTTAGGTCTTGTTACTTAGCCGTATTCGAAGGCTGGGAGGGGAAGATGAGGACTGGGGAGGGTCTGCCAAAGGGTTTAGATGGAGATTGAGCAAGGATGATTAGAGGTAGCCTCAGTGTAAGAAAGAGGGGGTGAGCAGCAGAGACGTGCCAGAGGATGGTTCACTCGGCAGCAATTGGTACAGCTCTGAATAATTATGGGACCAGAATTGGGATTAGTTGTCTCGTATTTCGAAAACGAGTACATACTAACATTAAATCTTCATAGCCTTTCAACGCATTTCTGTCCGGTTTCAGCGCCACGGTGGGTCAATTTGTGCTCACAGCTAGCTTGCGGATCCAGACGAACCCAGAGAACAAGGCTGAGTTCGCGAGCACATCGAATGAGAGGTACGATACCCCTTTTTCAATAACCATAAACCCACTCTGCTTTTTTCCTGGAAAATTCTCGCTTCTTTATGATTATTCCTAGAATTGCTGAATCTTCGTTTGGGAACATTGCTAATTGGATCAATCAGAGCATTCGCAGACTTTATCTTTGGCAGCCTGCTCCTCCACTTCTTCTGCGTCAACTTCATCAACTAGTTTTTCTCCCTTTTTTCATTCAAGCATTTCTGAATTTTGGTCGGATTCCAAAAAAAGCTACAATTAGGGTGTAGGACTATTCTTCATTCTATTATCGAATCTTTCGTCTAACCTGGCTGTGATCCCATCTGTTGTAGTTTCTATGCTGTCGATAATGCTAGGAAGTGGTGCGTGCCGCCCGAGTGCTTCCGTGATCTCTCAGCCATTGAACTCCTGTCTGCCATTAAAGCATTATGCATACCAGCCATCTTGCCGTATGTACTCCATCCGAGGTTCTGCTCGCCACGCTTAAGTTATACACTTACCATTCTCACCCTTATTCATGTCACTCAACCATCTGCTATCAATTTATTCAACCTTACTCCCCGCTCTTCCCCGCATCTCCATTCTCCACACCATTCTCCATCTTCTTTAACCCAAAGCTCACCCTGACTGCATCCCCAAATCGCCGAATGGCCTCCTGTAGCTTCTCCGCCGGCACAGCCGCGTACGTCGCGCGGAAGAACATGGTGTCGTGGGGGGCGGTCTTGTCGGCATAGAACCAAGACCCCCGCATGACCAGCGCGCCGGCCTCGATGCCGGCCAACCAGATCTCCTCTTCCAGCTCCTGGATCGACTTAGCCGGGTAATCGGGGTGCTTCGTGAAGGCGATGCGGAGCCAGTGCTATCCCATGTCAGCATCCAGTATCCAGTATCCAGCATCTTCGCTAACCACCCTCCGTCACCCTCACCACATGCCTATCGAGTCCAAGAACCGGGGGGGGGGGGCAACTCACGAACATCCCCGCCATCGGCGGGTTCCAACTCACAACCTCCTTTGGCAAAAACCTTTCGCACGCCTGCAAAATCACGTCGCGCCGGCGCGTGTACTCCAGCCGGATGTGAATCAGCCAGTCCAAATAGCCGGCATGGCCCCAATGCTCATCCAGCAGCTTCCACAGCACCAGCTGCGACACCCCGCTGGGGCTCTGCGTGCTCACGTCCGCATGGCGCGCGTAGGCCCTCACGACCTGCTCGCTCGCCGTCACCCACCCGACCCTCGCGCCGGGCGCCACGACCTTGGAGAAGGAGTCCAGCCGCATCACCCTGCCATCGACGTCCATGCTCAGCAGGCTCGGGACCAGCGACGCCAGGAACTCGGCGTGCGAGGCCGGCGGCGGCGGCGGCGGCGTCCCGGGGCCGGCGTAGGGCTGCATCTGCAGGAAGTAGTAGGGCTCGTCCTCGAGGACGAAGAGGTCGTGCTTCCGCGCGACGGCGTAGAGCGCGCGGCGGCGCGCGGCGCCCTGCGTCGCGCCCGTCGGGTTCTGCCCCGTCGGCACGGTGTAGAGCAGGAAGGGCTTGGGGCTGCGCGCGGCGTCCCAGGCCGAGAGGAGGGCGTCGAGGGCGGCGGGGACGAGGCCCTCGGCGTCCATGGGGACGCCGACGACGCCGACGCCCAGCGGGGTGGCGGTCTCGACGGCGGTCGCGAAGGTGTATTCTTCGGAGAGGAGGAGGTCGCCGCGGTGCGTGAACATGCGCAGCGCCATGTCGAGCGCCGACGTGCTGCCGATGGAGAGGGTGGTGCGCCAGTCGGCGTACGGCGGGTTGTGCACCAGCTCGGTGTGCTCGGTCACGAAGCGCAGCAGCTGGGCGGAGCCGGTGCCCTGCGCGTAGTTGAAGGCGGTGCTGATGTCGTAGAGGGAGCGCCCGTTCGCGAGGTCGTGCTTCCCCGCGTGCAGGGTCGTGCCGGAGGCTGCGGTGGCGGGTTCGGAGAAGTGAGGGGGCGTGGGGACTTTGACGGAGAGGGTCTCGAAGGGGAAGTATTCACTTGAGGGAAGACCACCACCTAGAGAGATCATCCCTGGGAGGCCGAGGTATTTGGCGGCTTTTTTGAGGGAGGCGCCTTCGCGGCCGAGGGCTTCGTGCGTCATGCGGTCTAGGGGATGGGTCAGCGCGTGTTATGTGGGAATCTAGATTTCCCTTTCTCTCTTGCTCTCTCTCTCTCTCTCTCTGTCTGTCTGTCTCTCTTTGTCTCTCTGTCTCTCTCTCCCTTTGCGCCCTCATGTCTGTAGAATCCAGGGGATTTCGAGGACTGTGACTGCTGCAGCAATTGCTATCACCACTGCTACTACTCTGCGCATTCGAGAGAGAGAGCGAGCATTTTCTTCTTCCCCGGACGGGACTGGACTTACGGTCCCACCTCTTGGCCATCGGCTTGTGGTCATGTTTCTGGAGCTGGAAGTTCCCGCTGTTGACAGGGGCGGCGACGCCCCATTGCGATTTTTCAGTCTTCCTGCGCCTTCCGTAGAGCTCGTTGGTCTTGAGGGGCGCGGCGAACAGGTCGGGGATGGTCACGGCCGTGGTGTCTGTGACGGCCTCGACTTCAATGGCTGCGGGAGGAGGGGGAGACATTTTGGGAATTGCTGAGGAAGTTCAAACGAGGGAAATAGAAAGAAGGAAATAGCAATTGCGGGGAAGAAAGATAATTTTATAGAGGTAGAGGACGAGAGATGCACGCCCTGTAGTCGTAGCCGACGGTATCTATCTAGGTCGGTTACCGGGGGCCGTTGTTGGACCCTTATCAGGGATTCTTGGCGGTTGAGATCTGCGAGGGCTTCTTTTCTCTATTAGGTATTTTAGGGAAGTTAAACAACCAGACCAACAAATCAACAAACCAAACAAGACAAACTAACAAAGTGCCTTGCATGTTGAGTAAAAGCAAACTGGATGGTTCGAGCTAAAAAATCCCGACCTACCGGCTGTCTTCCGCCCTGGTCCCCCCCCCACAAAAATCTTGGAAGCTTGGTGACCCGCCCACCAGATCGAGTGTATGCTGCAGATAGCTAATGGATGCCGCGCCGATGCACCTTAGATGCGTCTGTGTCGGGGTATGCAGCTGCGCACGCGTGAAATCTAGACGAGGGGCAGCCGAGGGGTGAAGCACTTAAATAGTGACCACTGCCACCGCCCCTACAGAACCACCACTAGTACCATTTCTATATGGTCATAGGAATACACTAGACACAAAGCCGCTTCAAAGCGTCAAATCCCTTTTCCACTCACTGACCGCACCTGCATCCTTCAAACTAACATTAATTGTATCCTCGCCCTCCAAATTGTGACCTCTCTGCTGAAATGTCTTCGGCATCCTTTTTTAAAAACCAACCAAATATGCAGCATGCAACCCGACCATGCCCCGTTGAAAATGCCCATCAATAATTCTCAGTAAAGTGCGAAGAAGAGAGCTTTCACCGAACAAAAGAAAAATCCCATGCAAAGGCCAACCCTGGCCTCCAAAATGCAAACTTCCCTACATGACGATACAATCCTTGTTGTTGGCTCCCTTCTTGCCCTTTTCCTTATCTAACGCTGGGATACCGGGGTCCCCTGATGCTGCTGCGCGGATGATGGCAAGACGCTGCTTTGCCCGCTCATCGCCGTGATCTGCAGCCTTGACGTACCACACGTTGGCCTCGAGCGGGTCGCGTCGACACCCGATGCCCATTTCTGTGAAGTAGCCACATGCGTACTCCGCTTTCGGAAGCCCTGGAACCGCGTGAGTCACGTGTTGGGGGGATTGCATACATAAGACGTAAGATGTATATTAGACTTACCATGCTCGGCGGCCTTCTTGGCCCACTCGTACGCTTCGTTCTCGTCCTTCTCGAGCACCGGCTCCGCTCCCACCATATACCACGCGCACAGGTTCATCATGGCCTCGGGGATGTCCGCCTGCGCCGCGCAGTTGTAGTAGTGCACGCTGAGGGCCGGGTCCTTCGGACAGCAGAGCAGCCCATGCTCGTAGGCCTCTCCCAGCTTCAGCGCAGCCTGGGGATGTCCAAGTTCAGCCGCCTGGGTGAAGAGTTGCACGGCATAGATCTCGTCCTTGAACACGTCGTCGCCGTAGCCCGTCTCGTGCATCAGTCCGAGCTCGTAGGGCGCCTGGTTGTACTGGAAGTCGGCCGATTCCGTGGCCCGCTTGAGCCACTTCAGACCCTCGCGGTATCGATTGACCAGCCCCATGTCGCCGGTCAGGCACGCCTTGCCCAGTCGCGTCGCGGCTCCGGGATGGTTCTTGGACGCCGACGCGCGGTAGAACTGCACGGCCTTAGCGTAGTCCTTCCGGCACCCCCAGCCAAACTCGTAGCAGAGCGCCGCGCGGTATCCTGCCTCGGCGTGGCCGTGTTTGCTGGCGGCGACGAACAGGGGGAAGGCGCGGTCGAGGTCAGGCTTATCTTTGTTGAAGAGACCCGACGCGTACCCGTCGCCCAGGTAATACTGGGCGAATGGGTAACTCCGGTCGGCTAGCCGCTGCAGTATCTGTCGTGCCTCACGCGTCATCTCCACCGGCGACAGTCCGTGATCGTCGAGCCCTGGGTCCGACGCCGTGACCTCGCGCCCCACCTGCACCATGAACACCGCGAACTCGTACTGCACCGCCATGTCCTGCGTCTTCTTGACGTTGGCCCGGTACATTTCCAGCGTCTTCTTCGTGTCCAGTAGCGATGCATTCGCTCCAACCGCATGTCTCAGCGCCGAATTTCCTAAATTGGCTGTGGGCGCGACCTGCTGCGGGTACGGCACGTTCAACAGGTCCACGTACGAGATCGGCCTGCTCTCAGGGGAACGCCGATTTGCCGGAGGCCCGCGCCCGTAGCTGATCGGCGACCCGTTTGAGGAAGGCGATCCCCCAACGGAAAGATGCGGGGAATGCGTGCGACCACCAGCGTTTAAATCCGAGCCCAAGGTATACGCTGAGCTGGGCCTTGCAACGGTGCTGCGCGGTCCCTGCAGCACGTCTGGCCTGTTCAAGTGACGGGATCCGCTGTTTTCGCTCGAGTTTTGGGAATCCGAGCTCGAGGATTTCATGCGCCCGCTTGGTTCGTCCAGCGAGACGGTCGGTACTGAGTCCTTGAAGGGCTGATGGTGGTATTGTAATGGGGGGTATATTTCCGGCACTTGGCTGTCGCTTTTCAAACTCGTCTGGATTTCATGGAATGACTCGTGGTCTCCATTGTGGTACGAATTATTATTAAGCGGCGCGCTGTCGGACAAAAGTACTTCAGCAGCATGTGAGTGCCGTGCGTTGTATGATACATTATTCAAGTTTAACTGTCGGTACGGAATGTTTTTCGTTACAGGTATAGAGTTTCTCGGTTCGCTGGGCAATCCAAGGTCGGGAGTCTCAACCTCTCGAGACGTATTCCTCGAATGACTTGCCGAGCTGGGAGACAGCGAAGAACCAGAGTGTCTTGATGTGTGACGTTGTATTGCGTCCCTCGAATAGTTTCCTTGACCATTGTATGGAGGTGAGGATTGCAGCACGATGGACGGTTGGTCGTGGCTCGGTACGGGTTTGCGTCGAAGGGATTGGGTGCGACTATCGGGACTTCCATCCTGCTGCTCTTGCTGGGTTTTATTTGGAGATGCGTAGATGTCGGGTACCTGAGGGACTGGAGGGAGCGCCCTGCTGTTTACTACCGGAGCAGCATCTTCGTAGCCCATGGCCAGGGTTGACAACGGTGAACCCTCTTTGTTTGGCACCAATGCCCCTCCCTTCCCAATATCAAATAAGCTTCTGTTGTTCCCCGATTGTGAGCTGCGTTGTTGCGGCGTAACGAATGATAGTGTGAAGTTCGGAAGGAGCGTACTAGGGTTTTGTCAAAGGATCAGGGACCTGGAACCGATTGTCTCCTCGATCGGAGATTCGCGGAGTAGTGAAGTTAAACGCCCCTGTGAATCCGTCGTTAGTATCGTATTTGCACCTCCAAGAAAACCTTGGCGTAATGAGGGGGGGCCATTGAAGATATATGCGCTTACCCTTTTGTCTACGCAGCCCAACGCAGGATCGAAGGCGGACGCCAGGCTGATGTAACCAAGTAGCTCTGTAGAAATAGGCGAATAAGGTGACTCTAGTCCTCGGAGCTTCAACACCTGGTAAGACTGACACGCAGAAAATGGATCTTGGCTGGAGAGTCGATTATTTGTCCCTTCCGAGCGAAAACCCCATAGCTGGCGTTTTATTTCTCGTATAAGAAACGAATCTAATCCCTTTACTGCCAAAACCGGGCTCGATCTCCGATTTGCAAAGCCTCGGGGCTTTTCCAGCTAGCCTGCGAACGCCTTAATTCGCGTGGTCCCTTTTTTTCGTGTATTGATTCAGGCCTCGCCGTGGCTTGGGGATGCAGCTCGAAATATGTATATCTAGGGTGTCAGATTTCGGCAAAGGTATGCAGAGGATGACGGCAACGCGGGACCAGGCTGCTGAACATACGACTTTGCCTCTATAGCCGTCGAACGCGTTGGTATGGCTGCGGGCCAGACCTTCCACTGGGCTCCGCGCTACATGAGACAGCTCACTTGCGACAGACGACGGATGAGGAAAGCGTGGCGCAACACCGCTTGAAGTTTGCTTGTCCTGCTCGGAATGCAGTTGCGCTCAGTCACCGCAACAGGCTTGGTAATATTAAAATGGGGGGAGTTGGGAAGACTCGGAATGGAGGCTTTTGGGGTTGAGGGAGCCGCGAGCGGCTGCAAGGGATGCGCCCCCTTCTTCATAATGGAGGTTACGAATCTGATAGCTGGGAGCTGGCGGCTGGGTACGTTATGTCTTTAATCTCCTTTGAATAGCCTCCGTTCTAGGAGTGTTCTAGGAGCGTTCTAGGATTGCCCTCGTCAACTTGGGACCGGGCATGATCAGCCTTTCATGCGCTTCGAATGCTCTACAAGCCATACATGCCATGCATTCTAAGTCTCGCAGGCGTCAGACAGGCAAGGCCATGGTGGCGACTGGTCTAGAAGACGGCTGGCGCGTCCCCGATGAGAGGTGGCCTCACCAACCACAATACAGTAATATATAATGGCATCATATAATGGCATCATAGATGCGTCTCCAAAGGTGAGGCCCGCAATGACGAATTCGGGCGAATAATAAGCCCAGATGCGCCTCAAACCTCCGAATTCCGATGACAATACTTAGTCGCTAGCAAGTGCCTCATTGAAGGTCACAGCCTTAGGGCACAGCTCGCTTGCTAACAACCAAAACAAATGGAAAGCCCGTCCGGCCATCGCCGGCAGATGGCGAGGAAACAGGACAGAGAACGTTTCGAGATGGCACAACACCGGAAGCAGGGATGCGACAATCGAGGTTTGTGTCTTGATGTTGAAGTTGTAGGAGAGTTTCTGCACGGGGCCGCGCTGGTGGGCCTTGGTTCCCGGCGCAGACGGGCGGGTCGCGATAAAAAGCAAGGCCCAACTGTCAGCTGGGCGTATTTGGCAGTGAGCGACATGCAGCCTGCAATACTCGCAGCTGCACGGCGGTCTTCTCGCGCGCTCGATGCTTTCCCCAGACCCTCCAAAGAGAATTTATGTATGCGAAACGTGATGGGGCGCATACGGAGGGTCTGGGGCGGCAATATATGGGCGCTCTTTGCGGCCCCCGGCGGAGGGAAAGACAAAACACAGCCACTCGGTATTTGCTAGCCGTAACTGGGTCAACGAGAGCAAAAGCGGCCATTCCAGAAATAACAACGCTTGGCTGGGCTGGCATGTGCGGGGATCAACGAACAGTCTCTGCTCGCCCCCCATTCGCTGCTTTGCTCACCTCATCCGCCCCATCCAGGGGCTTCGCTTTTGCTTGTTGTCACAGACTCGAGCAACTTCAACCTGTTGTTGTTCCAACCGATCTTTGCTACCTTGTTTTTTTCTAGTCCCTCGTTTTGTTGCGCCTCTGCGCCTTCCGCAATCGTTCTTTCCTAGTTCCTCCGTGCCCCATCTCATCACTCGCTGTTGCTGTGCTGCCGCGGCACGTAATCCTCTCCAAGCACCTCTCCCTTCACGACTTGCTCAGCCCCGCCCACACGAGAAGCGCCCTTGTTTCCACCCGCTGGCCGATTCCTTCGCCCAAGAGCCCTTTCATTCCGTAGAGTACACCAACTACCCTCTCTGTTGACAGAGCTTCACTTTTCTGCAAGGTCGAGGCGGCCTTCGCCTTCGCGTCTTTGATAGGTCCGTTCCTGCGTCTCGAAATAATTCTCCGATTGTTTGTTGAAAACTCAGGAATTCGCGCTAACATTGCATTCCTCACCAGAAAACATGTCATTACCGCAAAGACCTGGCCCTGCGTCCCCGCAGCGAGAACACAGACATGTCTACCGAAACTCACCGTCACGTCGGCGTCGACCCTCAGATCTGGAGGGCCGGTCGTTCGATTCCACTTCACCAATTCGACCTCGGGACAACCCAAAACCGCAGCCATCCCCAGGAACGCCTGGCACTCCGGATGAGAGAGATAGGGATCCGATGATGGCTACGCAGCGGGGTGGAGGTGAAGTTGGGAGAAAGCGAAGCTTGATTCGACCGGAGCGTAATCGCATCGACCGAGACCACCCTAATTACTACTATCGAAAACATGCACAAAACATGACTGTATATCCTTCAACGACCGGAAACGACCCAATAATGGAAGACACTATCGAGGCAGAAACCATTGCTTCAGAAAGCGATCTGAAGAATTTGAACCCTCCAAAGAAGCATGCCTCTAGAGGCCCCTACACCGACAAGTCCGCTCCATTGGACGGAGGCAACCCACCTCTGGATCGAGCGACTTCTCGACGGCTGCAAAGAAAGCTCACTCGTAAAGATACTAAAATACTGGAAGCCGAGGAACTACAACGACAGAAGGAGAAGGATGCTGCTCGGCCACCAAGTTTATGGAACGTCTACTGCTCCATCGTTACCTTCTGGTGCCCCGATGCTGTTCTCAAATGTTTTGGCAAACCGCAAAAGCCGCAGCAGCGAGCCTGGCGAGAAAAGATGGGCCTGCTCAGCATTATCCTCCTGATCTGTGCAGGTGTCGGATACCTCACATTCGGTTTTACCCAAACGGTGTGTCCAAACGGTGGAGGAGAGCGTTTGAGGATCAACAAGGTCGACAGCGGTTTCTTGATCATCCATGGGGAAGCTTTTGACCTTTCAAAATCCCATCATCCTTTGGCTCGTGGTATCCCCGACAATGCAAACGTTCTCTACGATCTTCCTGAGAAACATGGCGGGCAAGATGCGAGTTTCCTTTTCCAAAATGTCAATGGGGCATGCAAAGGCTTAATAACCGCCGCGCCAAACTCCGACGTGCCAACAGACGACAAGAATGGTCTGGCCTGGTACTTTCCTTGTAATACGTTCAACCAGGACGGCTCCAGTAAACCGAATCTTACCATTCCTTATTACCTTGGTTATGCATGTCACACTTCTTCAGCCGCCCGTTCTACCTTCTATGATCTCAAAACCGCCGGAGAAGTCTATTTTACATGGGACGATATCAAGAACTCTAGCCGAAATCTCATGGTCTGGGGAGGTGACGTTTTAGACTTGAATCTTCTCGAATGGTTCAACAAGACCCAGGTATCCTACCCAGCCAAGTTTGACGAAATCAGGAACAACCCTGCGGTTCGCGGTGTGGATGTGACGAGGACCTTCTCTTCCAGTCAAGACAAGCAAATTGCTAGATGTTTCACAGAGATTATCAAGGTTGGATCCATCGATACTGCCACTATTGGCTGCATCGCCTCCAAAGTTGTGCTATACGTTTCGCTTGTTTTTATTCTTTCCATTGTGGTCGCAAAATTCCTCTTGGCTCTTGCGTTCCAATGGTTTATATCCAGGAAATTTGGAGCCGCGAAAACGTCTTTAAGCGCAGATTCAAAGCAAAGGAAGCAGCAAATTGAAGATTGGAGCGATGACATCTACCGACCGCCACCAAAGCTTATGGATCCGGCAGGCACACCAGACAGGTCCAGCAAGCGTGGAAGCCAGTTCTTCCCAACAACCTCGAGATTCACTAGTCCCTACGCTGTTGAGAAGACACTTGCGAAGAACCGTCCACCACCAACGACTATGACTAGCCAGAGCTCGACTTCCCGTCTCCTCTCATCAAACCCAATGTATAGACAGCTCAACAACAGCCATGGCACATTACCTACTTACGAGGGAAAACCATCCGTTCAGGAAAGTCGATCCAGCTTGATGCTCTCGGGGACCACGGAACAGCAGAGATACTCGAGCGTCATGGGTGAGGTTGAAGGTCCAGGTCCTGCGGGTTTTATTCATGAAGCTGTTGTTCCTCAGCCTCCTCCGGAATGGCAGCCTTTCGGCTATCCTCTTGCACACACTATATGTTTGGTTACAGCCTATTCCGAAGGTGCCGAAGGTTTACGGACAACACTGGATTCCATTGCTACAACAGACTATCCGAATAGCCACAAACTTGTCTTGGTCATTTGCGACGGTATGATTAAAGGCAAAGGCGAGGATTTGACCACTCCCGATATCTGTCTTGGAATGATGAAAGATCATGCTGTGCTTCCCCACGAGGTCCAAGCGTTCTCATATGTCGCCGTGGCAAGTGGATCGAAACGACACAATATGGCTAAGATTTACTCGGGATTCTATGACTATGGCGATGATTCGCACATTCCAACTGACAAGCAGCAACGTGTTCCAATGATGGTAGTTGTCAAATGCGGAACCCCCGACGAGGAAAAGAAGAGCAAGCCCGGAAACCGTGGAAAACGTGACAGCCAAATCATCCTAATGTCATTCTTGCAGAAGGTTATGTTTGATGAACGGATGACCGAGCTTGAGTTTGAAATGTTTAACGGTATCTGGAAAATAACTGGCATTTCACCAGACTTCTACGAGGTTGTGCTCATGGTGGATGCCGATACCAAGGTTTTCCCCGACAGTTTGACCCACATGATTTCCGCTATGGTTAAAGATCCAGAAATCATGGGGCTCTGTGGCGAAACCAAGATTGCCAACAAAAGAGAATCCTGGGTGTCGATGATCCAGGTGTTTGAGTAAGCATGCGTGACCCCTATTTTACTAGATGTATGCTGACAATTGCAGGTATTTCATCTCTCACCATCTTTCCAAGTCATTCGAATCGGTCTTTGGCGGTGTAACTTGTTTGCCTGGCTGTTTCTGCATGTACCGCATCAAGGCTCCTAAGGGTGGCCAGAATTACTGGGTGCCAATCCTTGCCAATCCCGATGTAGTCGAGCATTATTCAGAGAACGTGGTAGACACGTTGCACAAGAAGAATCTGCTGCTACTTGGTGAGGATCGATATTTGTCGACCCTGATGCTTAAGACCTTCCCAAAGCGCAAGCAGGTTTTCGTCCCTCAAGCTGTCTGCAAAACCACTGTCCCTGAGAAGTTCAGTGTTCTGCTGTCACAGCGTAGGCGATGGATCAACAGTACGGTTCACAACTTGATGGAACTCGTGCTTGTGCGAGATCTGTGCGGCACCTTCTGTTTCAGCATGCAATTCGTTGTATTCATCGAGCTTGTTGGAACACTGGTTCTTCCCGCAGCCATTTCGTTCACCATCTACCTGAGTAAGTCCATGAAATGTTATGTTTATAAAAATATGCTAATGGGAAAAAGTCGCCATTTCGATCAAAGCTGGCATAACGCATACGGCTGCTCCTGTCATTCCTTTGGTCCTTCTTGCGCTCATTCTCGGTCTGCCTGCAGTCTTGATTGTGCTCACTGCTCACCGATGGTCGTATGTAGCGTGGATGTTCGTTTATCTTCTTTCCCTACCAATCTGGAACTTTGTACTGCCAACCTACGCGTATTGGAAGTTTGACGACTTCAGTTGGGGAGACACCAGAAAGACGGCTGGCGAGAAAACTAAGAAAGGGGGTCTTGAGTACGAGGGAGAGTTTGACAGTAGCAAGATCACGATGCGACGGTGGCATGACTTCGAAGCTGGTAAGTCTAATGATTACAACGCATATCCGATCCTGCAGTCGCTGATAGAGGAAACAGAACGAAGGCTCAAAGCCCCAAGCGCCGGGTGGTCGCAGCAATCGACGTCGGCTGGAGGGTGGCCGCTGCACCAGCATGGTAATGACTCGTACTATGACAATTGATTTAGCATTGTGGCGTCGCTTAGGATTGAAAAAAGGTGGTTCACTGCGCCGGAGCTGGAGATTGCATTTTTTTTGTATCACATTGGATTATCGTTCTTACTGCATTGCTGGTGTCTTTGACTGCATCTATTGGCCAGTCGCGGCTTTTTGGGTCTTTTGTAGATGATGGTTTTGTCCCTAGTATTCCTTGTACAGATTGGCCTCACTGCCTCGCGCAATCATAATACCCGATTCATGCTGTGGCCGTCGACTTGTGCTGGTGAAGCCGTGAGGCAGCGCGGGCTGCGGACGTACCTTTTGGGCGTGCTGCCAGATGTGTTTTAGGACGTGTCACACGCAGTCCCAGCACCGGCAAACGCGCCCTAGAGTCAGGTCTCGCAAGGGCCAGGTCGCTCTATCTATCAGATCATATCGTCGGAGCGGCTGTCGAGCTGCTGTCGAGCCGCTGCACATTGCGCTGAAAGTGGGCGTGACGGAGCGACTCGCTTCAGCAGGTCGGCCTAGCTGGCGTCGCACAGACTGAATCTCCAAGGAAGGCCCCCGACGCTCACTCTCACTTCTTCCATCCTTGTGACCACTCGCCCGTTTGGTGCCATTCCGCCCGCTCCAGGGTCCCGTCGGGGCGTGGCGTGGGCCTTGCTGGCCGTCGCCAACGTGGAAAGCACCACGAGCGGTTGTGAGACGTCCACCGAAAAAGAGGCCCACCGAGTTGCTCCCTGCCATCCTCCACCATCGAGAGCCCCCCCAGTGCCACCAAACCCGCCTGGGGCACGCTACCTCTCCACGTTGTCATGGACTGACCGACTCGACCAACACCATGAGCCGCCAGAATAATATCCCATCCAGCACCGATTCACCTGACTGTTCATTCCCAACCCGCTGAGACTGCGCTGCGACTGCGCTGCGACCGCGTTGTGCCGTTCTTTGTCCACTGCAAGTCTCTGTTCACAGCCCGCCAAGGTACCTCCAAACTGACCCTGCAGCTTTATTCGACCACGACCACCAATCTATTCAGGCGCAGATGCGCTTCGCTCCCGATATCTCACTGATCGCCCTGCCCGACCAATATAGGCTAAAAAATCTCTTGCCTTCTCCGGGACGGCTGCTTCGAGATCCAGATTCGAACGCCCACATTGTTCCTTCCCTCTTGGACAAATCGTGCTTCCATGCAGCCAGCCGTCTGGGCGAATTGCGAGTAGAACTTTTAAAATTGTACATACGGCGTCTGCTTTAAGCCTTCCAGAAGCTTGCGCATACATTGCATGCTCCAGAATCCCCACGCGCCACCCATCTGCAGCACATAGGAACATTTTGCATCCTCCAGAATCTCTACCGATAGACCACGAGACAGACCATTCGGTACTGCGACTCAGAGGAGGCGGCCGGTCAATCTCCGCCTCTCTTACCTCGCCTTTTAGGCTCGCCTCCCCCAGACGACTACCCCCGTCGCAGGTCACTATGACTAGCAACGACGTCTTCCACTTTGGAACAACGGCCATGCTGTCAGGCAACGTTGAAGATTCACAATCTGTACCAGCCCATATTGAAGAAGAAGAAATATCTGTGGAAGAGGCGGAGGGGAGTCCCATGTCGTGGCTTCCGTCGCAAACCGTTTCCCTTCCCACGTATTCCCCAGAAGGCTGGATAGATGACAGACCGAGTCACGATGTTCTGGAGGACGAAGACTACAGTGGCGAGGATTCTCAACCCGGAGGGATATCACTGTCAGTCGATCCGACTGAGGTGGAAGGTCCCCAACCAATGAATTCCACGCCAAATGGTGTTGCGCTGGCCTACGCACCACCACTGGCTTCGCATTGGGGTATTCCGCCCACTGAAGCACCATTTGATGACCTGCCAAACCCTTTTGACAACTCTCCAAGTGCACTGAGTCTCCAAGGCACCAACAACACACATCCTGTATTCACAATGACTACTGCCTCAGAGGGTCTCCTGCAACACGCTCTGACGGTTTTAGGAAATGCAAACGCTCTACAACATTTTCATAGCCTGGGCTTTGATGAAGCCTCTGACTTTTTGGACGACGAGCTACCAGCAGTGAATGATTATCAGGCCGTCAACGATGTCTGCAGGTTCATCGATCACTGGGCAGTTACCGGTGGGCTTGAGAGCGGTGCAGATTTGATCGGTCGAGCGGCTGCCAATGTTAGAGGCTGGGAACGACCAGAAACAGTCACAAGAGAGGAGCTCCAAGGTGATCAATACGACATCCAGGGTATCAACTGGGAAAAGCTCGATACCACAAGGGAGAAGGCTAGGTCGGCTAGAACTAAGCTTTGTGCCAAAAAAGCAAAGTCACAGGTACGCATTAACAGAGTGCACTGGTTCAAGGTTATGAACATCTGCAAGCAGAGTGCTTTGTGCAATTTTGTCTTGACCTACTTCAATCAATACCGCCTTGCCTCCTTTGAAATCCATAGCAGACTCTTATTCTCTCCCATAGCCACTATTATTACATTAATCTATCGTGCTCTGTGAGATGATATATATACTAACTTATATCCCTAGTGGGCAAAGTCCATCCCCAGTACTGAAAACTACTACCGTTTTCGTAGGATGGACACGGCTCACCGAGCTTTTGTTGCTCATTTTCAGCTTCGAAATCTCATTTCTTGTACCTCTAGAAGCGATATTTATTACGCAACAAAATCACGCGTCATGCACACAGATGCATCAAGCCAAACCGAGTCTTGTATAATGGACTTGACGAAACCCTTGGGAGATCCGTCGTCTCCTTCGACGTTCACCCTTACCGCACTAACGGCGTCCGAAGAGGTGTTGATAGCGGGAGGTTTCTCGGGCGAATATGCTCTAACGAACCTGTCGTCCGAATATGGTACCTCACCAACGCAGGGTTACGTTACACACGAGTATAATGGCATTACCAATCATGTCCACACATTCCAAAGTCGCAGCGGCGGGAAGCCCCAGGGCGTTTTCTGCTCCAACGACCAACGACTGCGCGTCCTCGACTGCAACACCAACCAGTTAATCTACGACTTCGGCTATGAGCAAGCTATCAACTGCTCCGCAACCTCGCCCAACGGCCGCATGCGCGTAGTCGTCGGCGACTTCCACGAAACGCTCATCACGGATGCCGAAACAGGACTCCCGTTCGAGCGGCTGCGCACGCACACAGACCACGTCTTCGCGTGCGCCTGGGCCGACGACGGCATCCACGTCGCGACGGGCGCGCAGGACTCGCAGGTCGCGATTTGGGACGCGCGGCGCTGGGGCCGGCCGCTCGCCGTCGTCGCCTCCGTCATGGCGTGCCCGCGCTCGCTGCGCTTCTCGCCCGTCGGCGGCGGGCGCCGCGTCCTCTTCTCCGCTGAAGCCGAGGACGTCGTCAACGTCCTCGACGCCGTCTCCTTCGACCGCGCTCAAACACTCGACTTCTACGGCGCGACGGGCGGCATCGCGATCACGCCGGATGGCGCCGCGCTGTTTGTTGCCAACTGCGATAACAAGTTCGGCGGCATTCTGGAGTTCGAGCGCGTCGGGTTCGGCGAGCCGCATGGCGCCGCGGCGGGGCGGCCGTGGCGCGGCAGGAGGGATGACTATGCGTTGCTGAGGGAGGAGACGCCGTGGGAGTGGGTGGCGGAGCGCGAGCTCGATGACGACCCGCGCGTGGGGATTCCAGCGAGGGCGAGGGCGCGGAGGGGGTTGGAGCTTGCGAGTCTCGTTGTTTGAAAGCCTCCTTTTTCCGTATTTCCCCATTTTCGCTGGCTGGCGATGAGGGCGGCTAGGTCATGACGTTACGCCTGCACGACTTGTACGAGACATTCTTGTTGCGTGGATATTGAAAAGAGAGGGGGGGAGGATATTGCCCCTTTCTCTCTCTCCGGAACCCAATTCGCGTGACACCAACTCGCTATTTGCGGGTATGGAATGTGCGGGGTTTTCAGTTTTCTCTTCGCCTCCTTTTCTTTGCTTTTTCTTCTTCTGGAGATGAAACTAGTTTCACGCCCTGTTTAAAAAGTAGATTTTTTTCTTTTCAGCTTTCGAATCTCGCGCTTCTGGCCGATCATCATCTTCATCTTCATCACCACTATTTCACATCTTCTTTTACCAGCCTCTTATCACAAACCCATCGCCGCCACCACATCATATGGGTCCTTCCCCTTTCAAACCAAAAACAGCTACATCAACTATCTCAAATCGTCTGTACCATCCCCTATTTCTTCCCCCTCGCCTTTTTTTTTTCCTCCAGTTATCCTGTAGTGCACACTTAGGCGTTTTCGTTTCATTTCATATTTTTTCTCAATTCCCAGGGACCAGGTTCGGAGGCATGGGATGTGCGGCTTTGGAGGGCATGGGATCAGCGAATGGGTATGGCGGCTAGCTAAGCGTGCATTTGGGGCATTTGGGACATTTGGGCATTAGGAGGGAGTTTGACATTTCTGCAAATGAGGTGAGGGGAGGGGAAGGGAGGGGAAGGGAGAGCAAGATAAGTTGCGAGATACTCTACGAAATAGCAAGAAGAGCCAGGGAGGTGGCAGCAGGCGAGTCGGAGGGTGAAGAAGAGATCAGAATCAGGGGGAGGGAGGATATGAGTAGAATAAATAGCTAGCTAGCTAGTGTGTGCTGCGAGGAAAAATACCAACAAAAGATTCAAACCCCTATGTTCCCGCTTTGCCGTTCCCTCGTCCTTCTCCCTTCTCCCTCCCACATTCCCCAGCCCGTAGTATCTGTCATACATCCCCCTTCCGCCACTCACCCACCCCCTCGCTTGTGACAGCTACACGGTTCCTCTCACGAAACCTCCCCCAACCCACCCCTCAACCTCACCCGCCCCCCCTCAATCCCGCCAAACCCCCACCGCCCCATGGCCCACGCTTGCTGTAGCGCCTCTTGCGCCTGCAGCACGTGCATGTCGCTCGCGGAAACAACCGCGGGCGCTCCGGGCGGCGGCAGGCCGAAGGGCGCGGCGCTGGGCGGGCAGACGGTCCCTGGTGCGGGGAGGGCGCCGGTGTGCAGGTAGGCGCGGATGGCGGCGGTAGTGCAGAGGGAGGGAGTGGAGATGGAGCAGTGCTGTTTGTGGATGCGTTAGTGCTGTGTCGTCCAGAGTGCTTCAGAGCAGTGGGGCTAGAAAAGAGGGGGGAAAGATGGAGAGAGCGCGGGAGCGGGGGATAGGTGTGCGCACGGTGAAAAGGGAAAAGGGGCAGAGAGCGCAAAAGAAGATAGGCGAGAAAGGACGAACTCACCCCCGCCGAATCCTGCTCCAGCACCGCGCTTCCCGGAAACTTGGCCGCCATCTTCCACGCCGACCCAACCGGCGTGACCGGGTCCGCCGTGTTGCCCACCCACAGCACCGGATGCGCCGTCTGGCCCTTGAACGGCCCCGCGAAGCGATGCAGAGCGCGGACGCGCCACCCCGCGCAGCGCATCCGGATGCGTGCCCAGATGGCGCCCGTCGAGGGGCTCTTGGCGTCCAGCGCGCGCCAGTAGCTGTTGAAGCTGGCCGGCGTGAGGAACAACTGCTCGGCGCCGTCCGCGCAGATGATGCTCCACTGCGCCACCTGCTGCTGCAGCATGTCCGAGATGTCGTGGGAGGCGTTGCCCCGGGGGCAGGAGTAGGAGTGGATTGGGGCGAGGAGCGGGCGCAGGGCGGAGCCGTCGCGGCGCGCAAGGGCGGCGAGGAGGTGCGTGAGGATGGGGAAGGTTGCGATGGGGGCGTAGAGGGACTGGAAGATTAGCAGCTTCACGTCGCTGTAGGATATCACTTCGGGCGTGGGCCCGGGGACGGGGAGAGGGTTGTGGTAGAGGCTGGCGAGGAGGTCGGCGACGCGGGACTCGATGTCGGCCGGGGTGGAGGAAGGGTGCGCGAGGGGGCAGAGCGTGGGCCCGGCACGCGCGCACGTTGTGTAGAGTGTCAGGACCACCTTCTCTGTGTCGTCGAGGTTGTCGGTCCAGAGTGTTTGGATGTAGTCGTCAGCGTCGACGACGCCGTCAAGAATAAGCCGCGAGACGCGTGAGGGGTACATGGACGCAAAGGTGCTGCCGAGGAACGTGCCGTACGAGAAGCCCCAGTACTGCAGCTTCTCCTCGCCCGGCTTGTAGGCCAGATGCTGTGGCAGGCCGGGCAGTTGGCTGAGGCCCGTTTTGCGGTTTCGTACTGCGGCTTCTTGCGATATGAGGCGCCGGGCTTCAGACTCCTTCCACTCGCCGTGTCGTTCGATGAGTTCGACCATGTCACGTGCGACGGATGCTGTAGTGATGAACTCTTTGATGTCGTCTCCTTCTTCGGTAGTGCGGTTGCAGGTGTCACCCAAGGCCTGGTTCATGGACCACAAACGACCCAAAGCTGCGTCGGAGCTCCCAAGAATGCCCTCAGTCATCTCACGCAGCATCCAAGACCAGCTGACCGGCCCTGCGTCAAAACACATGGCGACAGGAGACGTGTTGCCAATACCTCGGGGATCAAAACCTATAACGTCATAGTACTTCGCCGTCGAGTTCTCTGCTGGATGGGAGCCTGGATGTTCCGGCGAATCGACAAGCGTCTGAATCTGAGTGCCGGCAACGGCCGCGAGCTGGACGCCTGAGCCTCCAGGCCCACCGGGGTTGACGAGGATGGGTCCGCCATATCGCGGATCGGTCACGGGGACTTTGGCGGGGACTTTGGCGATAGCGAGGCTGATTGTTTTGTTTAGGTTCGTGCCGTTCCAGTAATCCAAGGGTAGCTCCAGCTTGGCGCACTGGAGGTTGCCGTAGCATTTGCGGAAATCGAGATGCTTCAACGTGGGCGTCTGCAAAGTTAGTTCTGTATCCACAGCGTTTGTTGTAAAGTTTTTGTGGCATTGAGAGGGGAAGGAAAGAAGCAGAGAAGAGAAGAGACAGAAGAGAAGAGACAGAAGGAGACAGAAGAAAAGAGAGAAGAAAAGAGATAAGGGAGAGGATACTGGGAAAAAGACAGGAAAAGAGAAGTAAACAGACAGGAGAAAAGAAAAGGGCAATTCCAAGGATGATATATTTACCAGCCATAAGCGGATAGAAAATCAATTGAAGAAAGTAGCTTACAGAAGCCCAGTCGAATGCAGCTAAAGTATCTTCAGATATTTGCTTAGCAGTGGTTGAAGTGAACGGCCATAACATCCACGAGAACACACTCGGATACAATGTAAACACGGACAAGAAGGATTGATATAAGAGGATAGCAACCGCAGCTGTTACACAGACGGATGCTATTCGACTTGTCGGATGCGGAGAGACCCCGAGCTCATTGTATGAGGACTGGAACTTCATACTGTACTCCTACAGTCAAAGGGGGATGTGAATGTCCGGCGTGTCTTCGCGGGCGGGCGCTGCCCCTCGTCGGAGGCAACACCAGGGGGTGGGGGCCAAATGGTCAACCGGTGGCAGACTACGGTGGCAGACTATTGCGGCCGAGGCTCGGTTGTTTAATCGTTAAATGTCGCAAAATCCAGCCCCCCATGTTACGGATGATAAGAATCCTAACCAGCGAATGTTAGGACGCAAGTGCCTGGCAAGAGACGCTTACTAAATCAGCACAAAGTGGCGCGTGAGCGCTACATCCGCTTCTTTATCCAGCAGTTCCGGCCGTGATAACCATTATTGACATGGCTGTGAGATTCCAAACGGTCACCGGTTATGCTCTGGACGTGCGCTACGGAACGGATGACGAGGCTACGCGGATCCTTACCCTAATTGTGACTATGAATATCACTTCTCAGAAGCAGTGCTGAAGAATGGAAGTACTGTGGAATTTGATAGTGGCTCAGCCTAGCTTTTGGAGTTGAATCCACCTCGGAAGTCCAAGAGCCCGAGCAAACATCGCGCATTGAGGTCAGAACGCTTGTGGCTCTCCAGTAAAATGCGATGGTCCTCTCTGGGGTTTCCTGATGTTCCATGTGAGAACAGAGTGACAGAATCCGTCGATATTAATGAATACCCGGAGTTGAATGATATTCTCTATAACTCTCATCCACAAGAGCCTTAAATCGCCGACGAGCATCCTGAGTTGGATTGAACGCATATATAAACCCTTAAGAGGGTTTGAGCTAGGGGCCTTTAATCCGGCGATCTTACTATTGCTCTTTAAGCAACAAACTGTCCATTGGGAACATCTAGTTATGGGTTATATTGATGATATAATTCTGTATATTCACGGGTTCTGCGATCGACTCCTCGCTAATCTCTGTATGGAAGAACAAGTTAGAGATAATCTGTGGGCGGTTTTGGTTGAAGAAATTTTGCTAATATATAAGAAAATAATAGAACACGTCACGTTTACCCTCATAACGACAAATCACTACTTCAGCGAGAATCCAGAAAAAGCTCATACGGCAAGATCGAAAGAGGCGTGGAGGGTTGCAAATCACACCAACCTTCGGATTCGACCCTCCAACTAAGGTAGCCGATTTTGCAAGTGGCTGTACCTGGAGCTTTGGGACAATGTTATATCATAGCTTCCCGCATTCTCCACTAAAAGAAGGAAGCAGCCAGATTAGGCCAAAGATGCATGCCAAGAACTCGTTAGCGCCACTTGAAGGACTTCTGCCTTGTGCAGCCAAAAGATAAATCCAGCTAGCCCTTGACGAGGTTCGGTTTCGACCTTGAATATTTTCTGAATGTGTGTTTTTGGATGGTTGATATCATGGCGTCAACTCCATATCATTACGAACCGCTCACTTCGGAATCTTCATTTCGACTTTTTCGCCTGAAGAAGGCTCAGCCAGATCCGGCTGGGCTGTTTGATATGATTAATATACATTTGTTTGATGCCAGCCTGGAAAATCCTCCCAAGTTTGAGGCGATATCATACGCCTGGAGTCATCAAGGGCTAGATTCAACGATCTTATGCAATGACCAGCCACTCCATGTCGCGTCTAACGTGGTGTCAGTCCTACGAGCCCTGCAACATCGAGATTCACCTGGTATACTCTGGGTAGACTCCATTTGCATTGATCAATCTTCCACACGAGAGAAGAACTTGCAGGTACCCAAAATGTGCTCAATCTATCGCCAGGCAGAAAAAGTCTGGATATGGTTAGGTGAAGGGTCCTATGCAGTGCTCTTATCAATATCGAATATTGATTACTGAATTTTCAATATTGAATATTGAATGTCAATGTCAATATCAATATGATATATTCAATACTGAAAGATATTGAATATTGAATATTTTTAGAGTTGA
>Ga0307507_10001711_pt1 | contig 48397 bp, 9 predicted proteins | sample 7_EM_MG_FD_207223 | JGI IMG/M metagenome (GOLD analysis project Ga0307507, IMG submission 207223) | Populus trichocarpa ectomycorrhiza microbial communities from riparian zone in the Pacific Northwest, United States - 7_EM | ecosystem: Host-associated > Plants > Roots > Unclassified | place...
GCACGAAGCCCTACATGAAGTTCTACACAAAGCTCTACACGAAGCTCTACATATGGAGGCTCTGCGGGAAGCTCTACGGAGGCTCTGCACGAAGCTCTGTACGAAGCTCTGCACGAAGCTCTGCACGAAGCTTTATACGAAGCTCTACACGAAGCTCTACATACGGAGGCTCTGAGGGAAGCTCTGCGGAGGCTCTGCATAAAGCTCTACACGAAGCCCTGCACGAAGCTCTGCGTACAAAGGCTCCGCACGAAGCTCTACACGAAGATCTACACAAAGCTTTATATAGAGCCTCTGTAGTAGAGCCGTCATACGCAGAACCGTTGTACGTAGAACTGTCGTACGCAAAGCCGTCGTGCAGAGCCTCCGTAAGCAGAGCTTCGTGCAAAGCTTTATGCAGAGCTTCGTGCAGAGCTTTATACAGAGCAGTAGGGAGCCAGCTGATGCTGTCCTGCTATAAGGATGGGATTGATATTGGCACCGGCGGCGTTGACGGCGGTGATGGTAGCGTTGTAGAGAACGAGAGCCCTAAGTTAAAGTTAGCTTCGTACGAACTTCTAAAGCTAAGGTATAAGCTGCTCTAAAGCTGTGGCAAACCTATAAAGCTGTAAAGGGCGCCAGCTTCGTACGAGCTGTCCGGAGGATGTACTTACATTATTGCTACTGCTGCTGCTGCTGCTGCTATTATTGTTGTTATTGGTATTGCTACTGCTGCTAGTAAGGTAAAGTAAGGTAAAGTAACGTTTAGAATTAATATTAAAATACTATATAAGGAAGGCGCGTAATTATATAATAACTAATTACGTAATTTAATTCGAAAACTTGCCAATATATGCCAATTCTTAATATAATCTTTATTTTTAAAATAAATACGTTACTATTAGAACTGTTTTATTAAAAGTGTTGCAAATATTGGCATTTGCCGATATTTTATTGGCTGGATATTCGCTTATTGAAACCCACGCTGGGTAGCAGTTCTTAATTATAATCTTATTAAGACCGCGATAGTCTATATATAGCCTTATAGTTCCATCTGGTTTTGGGATAAAGAGGATTAGCGCGCCTACTGGCGACTTACTAGGCCGTATCTATCCCTTTTCCAGTAAGCTATTAAGGTACTCCCATAGGATCTTAAGCTCTTTATGAGAGAGGTTATAGATAAAAAGGGTTAACAGCTGCTTGCCTTCTTCTAAATTAATTATATAATTATATTCCGAGTTCTATAAAAGGACTTTAGCTTGCCTACCCAAGAATACCCTTAGTAAGTCCCTTAAGCCTACCGGAATATTTAACAAATTAGGGTTGCGTTTGTCCTCTATATTATCGTTAGGTAGGTCCCAGAGCTCCCTTAGAACGCTTATAGGCAGCGTCGCGCGCTATAGTGGCTATTTATACATAGTTACCACTATATGTTAAACAGTTTCATACGGTAGCTAGTAAAGGGTAGAGAATTCCTTAACGCAGCGTTTAAGGTGCCATAGCATACTCTCCGCGTATTACTTAAGCCAAAGTAACCCATAACGATAGAAGTATTTTATAAGATCTTTAAGATCGCCGCCTCCCTATAATATTTCCGCGACCTATCCGGCAGTTCCCTATAAGGTCTCCATTATAGAGGGGTTATTACCTATACTAGGCTTTATACCCATCTTGCTATAAAATAGGGGTTAAATCTAATACTCCTTTAGGTATAGAGCGTATACTATTTCACCTAGAGCTATATTCTCTAGGATGTCTTTTAAGCTTATCAGTAATATATGCCCTTTTAATTCTTTATCGTTCCACTATTTAAAGGCTCCTGTCTTAAAGCGTATCTTAAAATCTGCTTCCGCAAGCCAAGGATATCTAAGAATAAGGTTATAATCTATAAAGTTAACCGCCTAAAAGGGTTGCGGGCTAACCACCTTAATGCGGTTATATATATTGGCTACTAATACTATAAGCTTATAGGCGCTATATAGTTTGATCCAATGCTTATCTAGGAAGCCTATAATAGGTTTCCGCCACCCTAGCAACGGGATAAGTTTATGCTCTTTTACTAAGTCATATTATATAAGATTGATTTCGGCGCCGCTGTTGTATAATACTTAGAACTGGCGCACCTCGCCCATAGGGAGTATTATTTCCAGCTTAATAATAATACGGAGAGTCTTCCCTTCCGTATCTTGCCCTAGTTATAGCTGGGAAATGTCCGCAACTAGGGCTTTTCTTTTTTTAGTTCGTTAGTGCGTTTATTACCCTACTTATTTTTCTAATAAGAATATCCTTTTGGCTTCTTGGAGTGTTTCTATAAGGGTATTAGCTAGGTATTAGGTTAACCCCAGGAGTCTTTCCCGCTACTTAAGGTTCCCAACTTTAACCATTCTAAAGTTCTCTTCGAGAACGGCTTCTTTAAAGACTAGGTCTATCCTACGTTACTACTAGAGTGTGTGACGGGCTCGTACAAATGCTTCTGAACCGAAGCTTGTAGATTGCTACCATATAAGAATACTAAGCTAAGGAGAAGAAGGAGAAGAAGACTGTCAATAACTAATGAGATACAAGGGGCCGCCAAGGCGCTAGTGGTAGACAAGCCAATAGTAGGCGAGCTAACAGTAAGAAATAGTAAGAGACAGTACCAGACAGTACTAGACAGTATGCAACAATATAATAGGTGGCAGAATATAGCAGAATATGGCAGGTGACGCGCCCTAGCACCGTCACATTACCCCCCCCCTCCTAAAAAAGCCTGCCCTCAGGCTTTGTTTAAGTTCTTTATTGTTATCTAAATTATCATAGTTATCTAACCCCTCTTCCCAGCATTTAATCCAGCTGTCTAACTTACATGGTGGTCTAGGGAGGTCTAGGTAAGCTAGGTGGAAATCTTATAGCTTATGGGGAAAGTACTTAAAATCGGATATAGGGTACCACTCTAGATCTTTGTTATGGCCTACCCAGCTCACATAGTATTTTAAGGTACTATAGTCCTTCTTAACTGCTAAGATCTCTTTAACTTCCTATTCCTCGTCCTTTGCGATCTAAATTGGCGGCGGGGGGTTGTTGTACTGTCCAGATAATGGGTCGTCCGCGGCCTTCCGCAGTTGGTCTAGAGAGAAGATAGGGTGGATCTTTATTAACTCTGGTAGCTTAACCTTAAAAGAGTGCCCTACCTTCTTAGGGATCTTATAGGGGCCAGCCATTTAGTGGTCTAGCTTGCGGCTCGGCCTCTAGGTCTTCCAGTTCTTTACAGGGTTAAGTAAAATCCAAACGATCGTTATCGATACGATACGCGAGATCGTATTATATCATATCATATCAATCAATCTTTTTTAATCCGCTACTAAATAAGCAAGTAATCTACCAACGTCCTTAGCTTCTCCACTAATTAGGTATCTTCTTTCTACCTTCTCTATTTATACTTCTCCTTATATAAGATATTATAAAATAAAATAAAAGTAGTAAAAAAAAGAGGAGATTAAATTTAAAGGTTATTTGGTTATAGCTTTAGATTAAATCTAAAGGCTTTAGAACAGAACCGATTTAAAGTTTAAATCTAATTCTAACGCGATTGTTTGGTTAATTTAACAACTTTTTAATCCGAAGCTCCTCTAGATTAGTAAGCGCGTTAAATTTAAAAGCTATACTATATATAGTAGTTAAACTAAAGCTCTTGGCGTTAGTTTAATAAGGAGCTTAAAGCTTCTTATTTTAAATCTAGTTTAATCTAAGGCCTTATATATACCTAATTAATAACTACTTATAATATAGCAACTTAACCCACCCTAATCGCGACGCTGTTTTAGTCGCGTCTATATATATTTTATAACGCCCTTATCTTAACTCTCGCAATTACAATAATATTACTTCCGCGCTATTATGGCACTGGCAAAACGTTACCATACTGGCAAATTGCCGCAAGTTGCTATTACGTGACCAGAGAATTGTATATAACTTTAAGTGGTGCTTCCGTTCTTCCCCTTTCCTTTCTCTAGCTTTAGATCCTTATTTATAGACAATCCAATTATATAGGCTTGCGCGTCCCTCTTGTCGTACTCATATCTTAATTAACTAAGTCGCTAACACGCGCGATATTTATACTTAGCATACTAATATATAGAGAGGCACGAGGTGGACAATGTAGTTACTCTATAGCCATAAGGCACGACTTCTAAATATTACCCGGATAAGGCTTAACATATTTAAGAAGTTTCTTAATTAGAGGAGCTATAGTATAAAGTCGCGATAGAGGCTGTAGTAGAGGTGCTTACTTAAATTATTTATTAAGATTAATCGCGTATTATGCGACGTTAGATTCTAAGCTTTAATTTAAAGGCTTGCTAAATAATTAGCTTAATTACAGCTTTAACTAAGCTATAGTAGTAGCCGCCACTAATTATAAAATGGTTAATATTAAAAGACGCACTAATATAAGAGATTCTAATTTGGCGTTAGTTTGTAACCAAATAACCCCTTAATAATTTTTATCTATTCCTTATTATCTTTTAGTTCTATAATCCGATCCTTACCCTCTAATACTCCTACTACCGCCGCTATAGGCTAAAAAAATTTGTTATAACGAATATTAAGCCCTATAATCCTACTACTTATAATTTCTATAGCACCTACTATAAAACCCTAAGAGACTCTAATACTTAGTAAAGGGGTAAGGGTCTACTAAATAACGCAAAGTCGTTATATAAGCCTTATATAGCTAGCGTTAATTAGCTCTCTATCTTATATAAGTAATATAGATTACTTATATTAATATTTAGAGATCCATATTAGCGACCTAGTTAATTAAGGCACGAGCACAGCAAGAGGGACGCGCAAGCCTATATAATTGGTAGTCCATAAACAAGGATCCAAAGCTAGAGAAAGGAAAAGAGAAGAAGGGTAGCGCCGCTCGAGGTTTTATACAATCGTCTAGTTATATAACTGTGACTGTCTAAAACAGTAAGAAACTGTCTGCGGCTATCCGCCACAATCCACTGCCACAATCTACCATTTTCCACTAGCGCCATAACATTACCCCCCTCTCCAAAAAAGCCTGCCCTTAGGCTTTATATATCCGTGGGGTATTCTTATCTATATACTTAATAGGTAGCTTATCTTCTTTATTATACTAGCACTCCATCTACTTGTCTAGATACTTTGGGAGTCCTGGCTTATTAGGGTATTAGTTATAGAACTCTTTAAGCTTCTAGGGGCAACCTATAAAGTTCTAGGTAGGATACTAGGTTGGGTCTAGATTATAACCTTTCCATTAAATACGGTATTTTAGCGTTCCTTATACTAGTTTATAGGCTAGTATTTTATTAACTTCCTATTTATTATCGCTATTAACTTAAATCGGCAGTAAAGGCTTATTCTTTTGTCTAGGTAGTAGGTTATTTATAGCTTTCCATAGCTTATCTAGTAAGAAAATAGGGTGGACTTTAATTAAGTCTGGGAGTTTAACCTTATATAAGTTGCCTTCTTTATTAAGGATCTTATACAGTCCTACTATTTTATAGTTTAGCTTATAGCTAGGCCGTTCTATCTTCTAGTTCTTTATTATAACCTAGACCTTATCGCCTATAGTAAAGTCAGGCTCGCGCCTGTGCTTATTTACCTACTATTTTATTAATTTTTAGGCCTTCTCTAGGTTCTTATAGGCTACTGCCTATACTTCTTTAAGCATCTAGTATACTACTATACTTTCTTATAAGATAGTTTTTCGCGCACGGTCTATAGTCCTTCTAGTCTCTCCCAGTTAAAGCTTATATAGGGTAAGTATCCTATTTCTAACTAAATAGGTGCAAACCCTGTAGAGTTATAGGGTAGGATTGCCTAGGCGTAGTCTATTATAGGTAGTAGTTCGCCTTAGTTATCTTAAAAGTAGTTAATAAAGGGCCAGAGTCTCTAGTCTAAGTATTAATTTATAATCTCCGTCTAACCGTCTATCTGGGGGTAGTATGCCGTAAAGAGCTTTAGCCTAATACTTAGGATCTGGGTAAACTTATTCTAGAAGGCTAATATAAACTACAGCCTATAGTTAGATACAATAGTATCTAGCAGTCTATAAATTTAGTAGATATAATAGATATACAGTTAGGCTGCCTCTTTAGCATTAATATTTTTATAATAGAGGATTAAGAACGGGCGCTTACTAAAGCGGTTAACTAAAATCATAACCATATTATATCTGTCGCGGTCCATAGGTAACTTATAAAAGTTTATAAAAATATACTACTAGGGGCGTTCTAGTATTAGGAGTGGCTTTAATAGCCCTAGGGTTTTATCTTATAGAATTATAGACCTACAGCAGTCATCGTAATTCTATATATAGCGGTTAATATCTATAACTATTCCGGGCTAGTAGTAGCGGTCGCTAATAATTCTATAGGTCTTATTTTTTCTAGGGTGGGCTATAGAGACCTAAGTATATGCTTTAGTAATAAGCTAAGTCCGTAAATTCTGTTCCTCTACCACCACTAGCCATTTCTGGTGCTTAAGTAGTCCATTTTCAAGGGACTATAGGCTAGTAGCATCCTTTACATTTTCGCGGTACTCCTATAACAAAGGGGCCATATAATTCGCTTATAGTAGCTCATTAATAAGGTTAAGTTCCGTAGTGTTAATAGGGCACACCTTAGCCTTTACAGGGTCCGTATTTAGTTCTACCTATATTTAAGGGTTAAGGTGCTCTAATTATAGCAGTATCTAGGTCTATAATATAATCTTTATAGCTATTTAGTTATCTTAGTCTTATTTACACCTTGTAAGGGCATCTGCACGGTTAGTTGCGCCTGGCCTATATATAATTAGGAAGTTAAACTAGGATAGAATATCCGCCTAGCGTATCTACCAGGCCATAAGGGCTTTAGTTATTATAAATTATTCCAAGGCCTTATAACCTAAAACTACCCAAATAGGTTTAGGGGCCCCCTCTAGCTATACACGCTAGTGCTAAAGGCTAGAAATAATAGCCAGCATCTCTTTATTATAGATGTAGTAGTTTAGCTCAGCATCTATTATAGTCTTTAAATAGTATATAATAGGGTGCCATTCTCCATCTAGCCATTTCTGGGAATAAACGGCAGCTATTACACCATCTAAAGCATCCGTTTCTAATATTAAGGGCCGTTTTAGGTGGAAATAGGCCAGTAACGGAGTAGAGACTAGCCGCTTTTTAAGTTTGTTAAAGGCCTTTTTACATACAGCATTAAAATAAAAAGATTAGTTCTTTCTGGTAAGGCGGTTAAAGGGCCAAGCAATCCTGCTATAGTCTTTAATAAAGCGTTAGTAGAAGTTACAGAAACCTAGGAATAACTATACCCCTTTTACGGTCCTTAGGGGTTCCTATTAATTAATTATAACCGTTTTTTCTAGGTCTACCGTCTATACTAATAATAAACCCTAGGTACTTAGTGTGCTTAATACTAAATTCTAACTTTCTAATATTGGCCTAGAGACCAGCTTCATAGAGCCGTTATAGAACTTTATAGATATGCTCATTATATTCTAGTTCATTCTTAAAGTAAATTATAATATTATCTAGGTAGGCTGTGTAGAAGTCATTAAGGTAGTTAAAGAGTACATTATTTATATACCATTGGTATATAGCCAGTCCATTAGTCAGTCTAAAAGGTAGTACTTTATATTTATATAATCCGTAGCGGGCCCAAAATATAATAAGATCCTTAGATTTAGGGTCTATCCTAATCTAGTAAAAGGCCTAGCGGATATTAAGCTTTATAAAGATCTTAGCCTTACTTATATAGGCTAGTGTTTCTTTAAGTAAGGGCAGCAGATATCGGTCTTTGCGGGTTATATAGTTTAGTTTATAGTAGTTAATACAGAACGGAGTCTGCCGTTAGGCTTTTTTATAAAGAGAGTAGGTAAGGTAAAGGGGATTTGGCTAGGCTTAATAAAGCCCTTATTAAGGTTATTAATAAGGTACTACTTAGTAGCCTATAGCTTGTTAGTAGATTACTAGTAGAGGGGGCTATAGCTAAGGGTGTTTTCTTTATTTAGCTTAATCTTAATCTTATAGTTATATAATTAGTGCGGCGGGAGTATATTAAATACTGCCTTAAAGAATATATCCTTAAATTCCTGGTATTAGTGGAGTAGTTTCTGTTCTACTAGCTCCTTATCTATAAGCTTACTTTCCCTACTAAGCTAATTACAGGCTAGGGCTTCCTTATTTTTAATTATCCGATCAATTTTATATAAGCTAGTAGTAAAGGCGACAGTATTAGGCTATTTTAAGTTTTAGTAGAACCCTATAGCGCTAATACAGCAGATATTAACTAGTGGGAGGTTTATAGGGTTCTTTATAGACGTTCCATAAACCGTATTTTATAGTTAAGGGTTTATAGCCCTCCTTAGCTCCTATTCCATCTTCTATAAGTTATCTTTCCGGTTTATATATTTAGTATAGCGTCCAACATTCCTTGCTGTTCTTTATAGCTATATAGGGCCTAAGTTAGCTAGCTTATTACTAACTTCCTAGGTTTCTAGTACCGGTAGTGCAATATTAGTAGTTTAGGGGCGGCATAGTATACAAACCCGTTATAGATTAAGCTGTACGTCTTTCTTAAAGGCCTGGTCCCTACGCATAGCATCGGCCTAGTAAATAGTATCTATCTATAGCCGTACAAGGTTTTCTATTATAATGCTAATTTCCTTTATAAAAAAAGGTGTTAGGGGTAGGGTTTTAGGCCAGACAAGCCGTCTACTCCATATATTAAGCTATAAGCCTAGATAGGCTAGCCATTTTTTTCCTAAGATTATATTATAGCTTTCTAGGTCCGTAATAAAAAAGGGGATATTATACTACTTTTATCCGTCTATACGGAGGTAAATCCATAAGATAGTTATAATGGGTAGTCCTATCTATTTGTTATACCCGCAAATAGAAATTAGTTTAGGTAGTTCTTTAAAAGGTGTATTTAAAAAGTTAGCTAGCTTTATAGCATACTATATATCTATTAAGGCAAAGGTATTTGCTCCAGAGTTAGCTAAAGTAAAGATTAAAACTTAATATCTATTATAGAATAAAGTATAAGGGATAGTGCAGCTTCTTCCACTAACTAGCTAATCTAGATTAATATATAATATATCAATCCCTTTTAACCCTAGAGAGAAGTCTTTTTTTAAGGTTCCTTTTTTTCTAACTCTATACTATCCTCCTAGATTAACAGAACCTCACCTACTTTAATATTTATTAGGCAATCCTTTATAATATAGCCCTTCTAGCTATAAAAGAAGCAAGCTCCCTAATTACTAAAGGTCTATATACAGGGGTTGCTATATATTAGCTAAGCATTTACTAGACCTATAGTAGGACTAGCTGCACAGCTAGCTACTAAACTAGCGGCAGGCTGTATGGCCAGTGCTATAGGGGTTACAGATCTTATTAGGGCGCTACGGCCTATTTTTACAGTACTTATATTCTGGTTAGCAGAGCTTCTAGTCTTATACCACTTAGTATATACCTTAATTTAATAAAGGCCCTGGTTAATAGCTAGGCATTAGTCTATAAGTTCCTTAAGCGTCTATATAGTAATATAAACTAGTAGTATAGCGCGCTATAGGTCTAGGGTAAGCTTATTAAAGAGGTCTAGCATTAGATCTTTCTAGGGGATTTAAGCCTATCTGGCTAGGTGTAGAAAGCGGGTCTAAAAAGCCAAGAAGGTCTCTATTATTTTTATATTTAGTGTCACGGGACTACCCGCGACACGCGCTACGCTAGACGCGTAGCTTTCCTTTCCTTATTTGATATCGCTTGGCAGATAGTTTATCCGCCCCGATTGCCCCTATATAGATTCGCCCGCGGCTGCATTCTTGTTGAGCTCTCCAGCAATCCTCTTGAGTCTCCACGACAGCCGTACGTAGCTATCAATTCTACGAATCTGATGCTTGTTCATCTAGCGTTCGCATGTGATACTTCGTCATCGTGACATTTAGGCTTCTATAATTAAGCTAGGCGTTCTATACTTTAAAGGGGTCCTTATAAATAGAAGATAGGTAGTTAATTATCTCTTTTTTAGAAAGGAAGGGGTCTAGTAAGTCCTAGGCGTATCATAGATATAAGTGTGTCTATATATTACCGCCAGTGCGGCCAAAGACGTATACCATTTTAGCTTAGGTATTAGGAAAGTAGTCCATATTAACTTTAAGCTTATTCTATAGTTAAAGCTTCTAGTTATTAAATATAGGGTTGGTTCCATCTATAAGCAATAGGGGGTTTATAACCTTTACGGATCGGAATAATACTAATACTATATATTAGGCTAGGGCCTTAAGGACTATAGCAAGCCTCTAGGTGTCTAATAACCCATTGCTAGGTATAGAGGTATCTCTAGTTTTAAGCAGCTCTTAAAGCCGTTTAATTTTAGTATTAGCTACTATAAGCTCTTCCTAGGGGGTTAAAACGGCGACTATTTCACTATTAGAGGTATTTGCAGGTCCTATAGCGGCTTTACCAGCTACTATATTTCTTAGCATAGTAATAGGGGTACTAGGTAATTTTTAGTATTTGTTTATTTTCTAGGGTTCTAGTCTATACATATCCTATTTTTTAGGTTTTACATTCTATTTATATTCTTTTAGTTTTAGTAATATCCTTATTCTATTTATAGTCTTATAAATATATTTAAGTTCCTTCTTAGGAAGAAAGAGTGGTAACAAGCTTTGGATAATATTAGCGACCCAGTTAATCGAGGCACGAGTACGGCAAGAGGGACGCGCAAGCCTATATAATTAGTAGTCCATAAATAAGGATATAAAGCTAGAGAAAGAAAAAGAGAAAAAGGGTAGCGCCGCTTAAGGTTTTATACGATCGTCTAGTTATATAACTGTAACTATCTAAAACAGTAAGAAACTGTCTGCGGCTATCCACCACAATCCACTACCACAATCCGCCGTTTTCCACTAGCGCCGTAACAATCCATGGCTTTAAATTAGAATTACATTTATATATAAAGACCTCCCTATCTATACTTACCATTTTAATACCCTCCCCCTACCTAAATCTCTATATTAATTACTAGTAAAGTTTCTACCATCTTCTACTTATTTTAAAAGTAGTTAGTTATATAGGTATATTATATAGAGAGGAGAGTTTACTTATATTATAGCAATATTACTAAAGAATATCTTATATAGTAGAACAAAAAGTATACTAGATAATTATATTTCCTAATTTCTAGTAAAGGACAATATTAGTAGGATTTAAACTTATAATTTATTAAGTTTAAAGTAGAGTAGAACAAAATCTAATTAATTCAGTTTAATATAATATACCTTATATCCCCCCTACTAAAATAATATACCCCTAATCGCCCTACTAGTATAGCTCTACTTTAAAACTATAAAATAAGCCTATATTTATATAATTTAGAGCTATTTTAGTAGAGTTAATATAAGGTATTAGCTTATATACGCACCGGCTTATATATAGTTTTTCTTTCTAAAATATACTAAAATATACCCTTTTCTACGACCTATAACTCTATAACTTTTTAGTAATTTTATATAAAAATTAAAATTATAACATTAAGTTATAAAAAAGTACTATTTTACTAAAACTTAAATATTATAATAAATATTATTAATAAAGTTATTATATAGCTATATCTTATATATATATAAGGTAGCACTATATATAAAGTGGTATAGACGTTTAAAATATATTTAAATTTTATATTAATAGCTATTATAATAGTCAAGTTATAAGCATTTAAAAATAAGTTTTTTTAATAGTTTTTAGCACTATAATATAGGTAATGGGGTTTTAACCATATCCTAGTTATAACCGCGCTAGCATACCACCTGCTATTTTAAGTAAAGTTTTATTATTCTACCAAAATTAAAGTAACACATATATTTAAAAGGCGGTATATCGTGCTAAGACTTACCTAGGCGTGATAGATATAACTTAGGTAAAGTTTTAATGTTCCTTTTGGTCATAACCCAAGGTGCAGTTAAAACCTTATTACCTACGTTATATAAGCTAGTTAATTAAATATAAAAAAGCTTATTTATGTAATATATATATATTATTAAAATTAATAATAATAACTCTTTAATTAATGTCTGATACGGATCCTATCTTGGCCCACATAGACTACTTCGTTATAGGGGGAAAACTTATAATTTACAGGAAGAAAACCCTGCAGTTATTAAAATTATTAAGTTTTATTTTAAAAAAAAGTACTTTTTTAACTTAATATTAAATATATATATTTTTTAAATATATATATATTTTAAATATTATAAATATTACTTAAATTATAAAAATGTACTATAAGGTTATAGAGTTAGAGGTGGTAAAAAAGGGTATATTTTAGTATATTTTAATAAGTAAAACTATGCCTTATATTAACTCTACTAAAATGGTTCTGATTTATATAAATAAGCCCCTATTTATATAATTTAGAGCTATATTAGTAGGACTATAGGGGTTATTATAGAGAACTAGTTTTTAGGGTAAGTGTTAGCGACTCGGTTAATTAAGGCACGAGCACAGTAAGAGGGTCGCGCAAGCCTATATGATTGGATTGTCTATAAACGAGGATCTAAAGCTAGAGAAAGGAAAGGGGAAGAATAGAAGCACCGCTCGAGGCTATATACAATCCTCTAGTCACATAATGGCAACTTGCCATTATATAACGGCAAGTTGCGGCAATCTAACGGCAATTTGCCAATACCGTAACAGTAAGGTAGTTAGCATAAAGCCTTAATTTAAGATTTTATAACTTAAGTAAAACGCCTCCTATAGCTCTACTAATATAGCTTTAAATAAAGCTATAAAATTAGTTACTATTTATATAAATTAGAGCTATATTGGTAAAATTATAGAGGGTGTATTGTTTTAATAAAGTGGAAGGTGTGCGATGTTCGGCACTGGGCGAGTTACCAATATTTTACGACCGATAGTAAGCACTCTCCCCCCGTATAACTCCACCAAAATAGCCCTAGAATAGAGCTATAAAATAGGCCTTTATTTATAAAATATAAACCTATATTAGTGGGGCTAGAGGGGGGATTCCAAGAAAATATTATGATACTTTAATCGATACGAGATATCATATCGATTGTAGATCGTCGATCGTATTGAGATAAGATTAGATTTTACCCAACCCTGGTTCTTTATTAACACCCATACCTTATCTCCTACATGGAAGTCTACTTTATAACAATATTGGTTCACGTCGGCCTCTTTCTTCTCTTATACCTTTTTTATAATTGCTTAGGCAGTCTCCCAGGCTCCGTGCATTCTCTTAGCGAATGTCTAGGCCTCTTTATAGCTAAGGCGTTTACGGGCCGTTATAGGTCCTGTGGGTCTATCCCAATTAAAGGATGTTCATAGCTTGTATCTATAGAGTAACTTAAATAGCGACATTCCTATGCTATTATAAGGGAGCGTAAGCTGTGCGTAGTCCATTATAGGCAGTAGTTCTAACCAGTTGTCTTAGTAATAATTAACAAAGGGGCGAAGTCGCTGGTTAAGGTATTGGTTTATAATCTTGGTTTAGCTGTTAGTCTAAGGGTAGAATATAGTAGAGAGCTTAATCTTAATCCCAAGGATACGGTAGAATTCGTCCTAGAAGTCTGATATAAATTAAGGTCCACAGTTAGAGATAATTGACTTAGAAGCGCCATAGATCTAGTAAATGTTGTTAATATACATGCGGGCCATATTTTTTATAGTTATAGTTTTAAAGTAGGGGAGGGAAATGGCTTACTTACTTAGTCGGTTAACTACTATAAAGGCCATATTATAGCTAACGTGGTTTATCAGCGAGCCGCGCACACCACCGAGTCGCGCACTTTTCCGATGCGACACTACTTCTAAAACCAATTATACAACCACAACAGGCCAAATCAATTAAAACTACTTAGGGATATATGCATTAGGTATTTCTGCTTTAGTTTAGCACATTTATATATTATAACTAGGCCTAATATAGTTATTATAACATTATATAGTCGCCGGCCTCTCCCTATTGCTACCATAATTTTTACTATATATTTTATACTACCTACTCCTTAATCTCCTTTTAGGCCGCAATATTATATTTATTTTCTTTATTTAGCATACTTCCCTAATAAATATAAGTTTTTTAGCCCTTTAGTACTTTTTAAAAGCCTAATTAGCTTTTTAAAGGGTGCGGTTTTCTTTTATAATAAAGGTATTCTGGTGGGCTATTACCTTTATACCCTTTACTATTTACTTAATAACTAAAAAATTAATGTTAGGGAGCTTCTTTAATGACTATTAATTGATTTTTTTAATAAAGGTTATAAGTAATTATTTCTAAGCTAAATATTAAGTTACAAATATTAATACTCATAGGCCCTCCTAAAGCTGACGCTGACCCTTAAGTCTTTTAAATATTATATAATTTAATTAAGGCCTTTTACAGTTAATCTTTATAAAAAATTAGATTAGTAATTATTAAAGAAACTCTTTAATATTAATTTTTTTGGGGTTATTAAGTAAATAGCAAATATATAAAGGCAATAGCCTATTAGAATACATTAACTAAAAAAAAAACCACACCCTTTAAAAGGCTAATAAGGCTTTTAATAAGTACTAAAGAGCTAAGAAACTTATATTTATTAAAGAGATATACTAAATAAAGAAATATATATAATATTGCGGCCTAAAAGGAGGTTAAGGAGTAGGTAGTATAAAATATAGAACAAAAATTGGGGTAGCAATAGGGAGAGGCCGGCGACTATATAACGCTATAATAATTACAGTAAGCCCAATTATAATATATAAACGTGCTAAACTAAAGCAAAAATACCTAATGTATATAGCCTTAAGTACTTTTAATTAATTTGGCCTGTTGTGGTTGTGTAATTAATTTTAGAAGTGGTGTCGCGTCGGAAAAGTGCGCGACTCGGTGATATGCGCGACTCGCTGATGAACCACGTTATGTTTGTCCTTTAGGAATAATTTAAAGTCTATTATAATATACTGCCAAGGGCGTTTAGGAACTGGCAGTGGTTATAAATATCTAGGGGTTTAATCCCTAGGGGTATCTACCCGTTTACAAGCATGACAATTCCTAATAAATCGTTTTATATTGGACAGGAGTCCTTACTAGTAGTAGTAAGGCGCTAGTAGTTAGTAGGTCTTATCTCGACCAGGGTACGCTATAGAGACTTAATAGTAGGCTTTACAGATTAGTTCCGTTTATAGGTTGTTAACGTCTAGAACTATAAGCCGTTCTTAGTATAAGAGCAGTCCATCTTCTATTTCCAAATTAGGGTTGCCTTCTTAGCTTGGTCGCGGAGGGCTTTTAGGGACTTAGCTAAGCGGTTCGCGATTAGAATGCGGTTAATTAGTCCTATTAGTTTATCTAGGATCTCTCCTTCTATAAGCGCTAGCTTACTCTATTTAGAGCTTAGTTCCTTAAGGATATATAAGTCAAGCTATTTAGGACAGAGGAGGGCACGTATCCAGTGCTAGCCTTTAGCTTATCCTATAGTTCTATATCCTATTCTCTCCAGGTAAGAGTATTAGCTTTAAAATTTTGCCTACTAGGGCAGTATATAATTGTAAAGAAGAACTAGGAGAGTATTTTAACCCACCTGGCCTATTAACCAATAAGCTGCTTTATTGTTATAAAATACTTAAGGGCTTTATAATTAGTATAGACTTTAATCTAAGAGTCTATACTTCTAAGCTCTACGCGCCACTAGGATAACAATTATATAATAACCAGCATTTCCTTATTGTGTACCTTATAGTTACACTTAGCTAGGGCCATTATCTTTAAGAAAAACGTAACAGGGTACCATTCGCCATCTAGGTGTAACTATAAGAGAACTTCCACTACTACTCCATTAGAGGCGTCTATTTCTAGCATTAATTTAAAGTCTGGGTTATAGTAACGGAGAATTAGGGAGAAGGTAAGTTGGTCCTTTAATTTTTTAAAAGCTTTTATATAATTATTATTAAAAATAAAAGGCGTATTGTTCTTTGTCAGTTATATAAAAGGCTTAGCCACAACCCTATAGTTATGGATAAATCAGTGGTAGAAGTTACAGAAGCTAAGAAAGGACTGGATGCCTTTTATAGTATAAGGGGGTTTTCAGTTACATATCACCTTAACCTTTTTAGGGTTAACTTTAATTCCTTCTATACTAACAATAAACCTAAGGTACTTAGTTTATTTTACTCCAAATTCGCATTTCTTAATATTAACTTATAGGCCTGCGTTCCGCAGCCTCTCTAGGACCTTTTTAACATAAACTTGGTACTTAAGTTTATTATCTAAGTATATAAGAATGTCGTCTAGGTATGCCATACAGAATTTATTAAGGTAGTTAAAAAGAATATCATTTATATACCGTTGGTATATGGCTAGCCCATTTATTAGTCTAAAAGGAAGAACTTTACATTTATAAGAACTGTAGCGGGTGTGGAATATTATTAGGTTCTTTAATATAGGGTCCATCCTAATTTAGTAAAAAGCTTAGCGGACATTAAGCTTAGTAAAGATTTTGGCTTAGCTTAGACATATAAGGGTCTCGTTAATTAGGGGGAAGGGGTAGCAATCTTTTTAAGTAATGACATTTAGTTTTTAATAGTCAATACAGAAACAAAGGCCCTTATTAGGTTTCTTTATAAATAGGATAGGGGAAGCAAAAGGGGCCTATCTTAGTTCAATAAACCCCTTATAGAGGTTATTAATTAAGTACTGCTTAGTTGCTTTTAGTTCCTCTATAGTTTGCTAGTGTTACGGAGTAGGCACGAGCCGGGATACAATGCACTAAACGAGGTAGTAATTGAGAAGGCTACGTACACGTAACTATGCGTGGTTGATACAAAGACATTGGATGAAGAAGAAGAGTCTTCGTGTGCCAGGTACAAGGTATAAATAGGGGTTGTAGGGGAACGTGCGTAGGTGTCTCGGGACGAACGTGAGCACGGGTCAAGAACGTCAAAGACGCGCAGAGACGTGAGAACGAGTGAGTCCCGTGACAGCTAGTAAAGGGGGCTATAGCCTAAAGAGTTATCAGCCTCTAGTTAAATCTTATAGTTATAGGTTTAGTATAGGGGCAGTATATCTAAGGCTGCTTTTAAGAACGCGTCTCTATAGTCTAAGAGGTATATAGAGAGGAGGTGTTTAACTAGCTCCTTATTAGTTTCCTCTACTAGCCCTTCTTCCTTCTTATTAATAATCTAGTTAATTTTGTATAAGCTAGTTATAAAGACCTTATTATCCTTCTAATATATATTTAAGTGAAAACCTATAGTACTAATTGCCGTAATGTCTACTATAGAGGGGTCGTGCAATAGTAGGAGTGTCTATAGCCTAGGGGGCCTTTAGTCTATTAGCGTTATCTTTACTCCCTTTAGCTCTTATTATATCTTCCAAAGGTTATCCTCTACGTCCTATTAGTATATCCTCTTCCTTATTAGCCGGATCCTTATAATTTAGAAATTGTTTATATTACTATCCATTCTACTTCGGTAAGTAGAGTCCTTCTTAACTACAGTCCTTTAGGGGAGTATTCTTATTGGTATAGAGTTCTTACCAGCTTTATGGTAAACGTCTTCTTAAGTAAAGGCTAGGTCATGGTCCCTAATATCTTGCTAGTAGATAGGGTCGGCCTTTACGGCTAATATCTTACGGTTAATACGGATTTCTCTAATAAAGGAGGGTAACTTTGGTCTATTCTCCGGCCAGATAAACTGTCTTTATTAAATATTTAGCTAAATATTAAAGTAGGACATCTATTTTCGGCTAAATATTAAAGTAGGACATCTATTTTCGGCTAAGGATTATATTATAGGACCCTAGGTCTAGGATATAGAAGGGGATACTAAACTAGTATCATCCATTAATAGCAATATATAGCTTTAAGATATAGGTAACTAGCTTACCAGCTTAGCTGTTATAGCCTTTTACTTAAATAGGCTTCTCTAGTTGGTAGCATTTACATTTAAGAACTTAGTAACGTTATTTATATAAGCAGTATTTATAAAGGCAAAGTTATTTACTCTAGTGTTAATAAGGGCAGTTATATTAACTCCATATCTATTTTAAGATACTATATATGGAATTATAAAGTGTTTTCCACCTATTAGCTGACATAGATTAATCTCCTTAAAATCAATAGGATACCCTAGGGGAAAGTCTTTCCCTAGGGTTCTTCTTTCCCTAACTTATTAGACGTTTCTTCTTCCTCTATCTCCTTAATATTACCTATGTCCTTTAGCTCTAGGCAGGATATAGTAAAGTAGCCATTCTTTCTATAATTAAAGCACGTAACCGTGGCAGGGTTAATTAAGGTATTGTAATAAGTATTAGCTAAAGGCATAGTACGTGGCAATTCGGACGAGGCTCTTAGGTAGGTAGTTGTAACCGCCTTTAGTATAAGGGCGGTTATAGTTTATCTTCCAACACTAGCTCCTATTAGCGTGGTAGATAGGTTCTAGTCGCTATAGGACTTCTTTAATTAATTAGAACGAGTATTAATTTATTTTAGTTCTAAATCCAGTAACAAATATTAGGCTGCAAGTCTTTAGTAGGTTAGTAGGTTGTCTAAGGCTACTAAAATCTTCTCTTATAGTTGGACCGTTAGCTTATTATATAGGTCCAAACAGTAGTTCTTAGGGGGAACCTAGCCTTTGCCTATTAGGTATAAGAACTAAGTCTAGAACTTAGTAAAGAATTAGTTTAATTTTATTATTAGGCAATTATAGTTATAACAGGCATCCCGTACTTCATTTAGGTTAACATAAATAGCAGCCAGATACTATATTATCTTATTAGCAGATATAAACCAAATAGGTAACTTATCCTTAAACTTGGCCTAGAGGTATCGCTAGGTATCCCTAATAGTTTAACTAAAGAGGTAGAGCATTTTAGCTTCTTTAGTGGGAAAATAGTTATAGTTAACATAAAGCTTTCCTCGCACCTAAATTCTCCAGTTCTTAAAGGTTAGGTCTATACCGTCTAATAATGGTAGGGGGTTAGGGAGCTTAACAGATTTTAATTATTTTATTATTATATCCATACTCTCTAGTATATCGTATTTAGTTAAGCGAATAGGTTAACTAAGGCTTTATAAAGGGGAGGCTAGGCTATTATATAAGGCAGTAAGGCATTTTAGGATCTCCTTTAGAGTCTCTTATATACTTTAGGCTTAAAAATAATTAACCTTCTAATTGGCTGCAAGGGCACGAATCTGCCCGTGTATATCTGTAACGTTATTATTATCTTTAATTTCTGATCCCAACTAGATCTTATATTCCTCTTAGGTAGAGGCAGGTCTTTTAAATAAGCTCGCTTTAGGTGCCATTATTAGCTTCCTGAGGTTTATTAGAATTATATAATTTGGTTTTAATTCCAGGGTTCTTTTAGGGGTACAAGTTAAGTACAGTCTGGCCTATAAAGTAGGATATTATTAGGGCCTTCTTAGGCGTAGTAGTGTGAGTTTTTTGCTGTCTAAGTATAACGCGTTAACGCGTCGTTGCAGACAGAGGTTTTCTTTTAGGGTGGGATATTATTAAGGCCTTCCTAGGCAATGTAGGGAGAGTTTAGTATAATGTGACGGGCTTATACAAATGCTTCTAAACCAAAGCTTATAGATTGCTACCATACAAGAATACTAAGCTAAGGAGAAGAAGGAGAAGAAGACTATTAATAACTAATAAGATATAAGGGGCCGCTAAGGCGCTAGTGGTAGACGAGCTAATAGTAGGCGAGCTAACAGTAAGAAATAGTAAGAGATAGTACTAGACAGTACTAGACAGTATGCAACAATATAATAGGTGGCAGAATATGGTAGAATATAGCAGGTAACGCGCCCTAGCACCATTACAAAGTGCCTACGCTTCTAGCTACCCCCTAGCTTCTTACCAGAAAAGGTCTGGTTCCTTACCGCATCCTTAGCGTTTAGAACCGCTTATTTAAAATCCGCATATATAGTAATTCGCGGTAGGGCTCCTACGCGTTTTATTTCGTCACGAATTGCTAGCTTAATTCTAGCCTAGATAAATCCAATCTTCTCCTTCTCGCGAATACTGCCGTCCTTATTTTTAAAGGGCTCCAAATCTATTTATTAAGCATAAGTTTCTATAAAGTTTATAAACTGGCGGAAATCTTAACGGTCCAGCTATATACCATTCCAGAATTATTCTGCGTTATTATATTATACAATATACAGATCTTAGGCCCAACCCTTTAAAAAGGTCTGCAGCTATAGCTATATAGTAATTTGCCCTTTATTAAGTTAATTAAACGCAATCTAGTTTAGTAATTGGTCTTTAATTTTACTAATAATCCACTATATACGTTCTTTAGTATTATCTTATATTATTAGCATCTTAAAGAAGTTGTCTACCTCGCGAACCTAAAATCCAAATATTAGGCGCTAGGTCTATAACAGAGTTCTAGACTACTAGAGGCCTTGGCCAATTAGTCTATATCTTTCTTCCGTTTATTATGTAGGTGTCTCTCTAAGTCTTCCACACTTCCCTAGGTGGGTACTAGGTAGCCCCTAGAAAGCCTTTAGCCCTAGCTAGGTTATAAAAGAACTTATCTGGCTTAGATTAAACCCTACCAAATCTAAATTTGCCCTTAGAGAGTTCTAATATATTTATTAGTAGCTTCCTCCCGCATAGCTTTTAAGAGCCTTATAATAGCTTCCCAATATCCGTCTTAAAGGATATTAGTATAGGGCTCTTAACTTTCCAAACTCGGGCCTAGGGAAGCTCCAGCTATAGAGGTAGTATTAGTACTAGTAACTGGTATAGGTTTCCTAATAAGCCTTAGGTCTTAAGTTAGTATTTAGGTTAGATTACCTAAAGGGGTAGGCCCGTTTAGCTTGTAAGCAGTCTATATACCACTATTATACCAATTATAGGCCGGTGGTCTTCTAAGAGGGTTCCAGTTAGGTCCCTAGTTGGATGCGTTAATATATTCCTCTGGCATTTCTAGCTTAGGGGAAGATCTTAATATCGCCTCTAGCGCTTAGTCTTCTAATTAGCCTAGGTAGGGCTAAAGGGGTTCTAGTTGCTTTCTAGCAGCGCTGCGTCCGTTATAAAGGGTGTCTACGTTTTCCTTAGTAGTAACTATAGGTATGTAAGAGTCTTCAAGCTCCTAGCGCATTTAGGTATTAGGGCTTATTCAGCCGTCTTACCTAGAGGTTTATATTATCACAATCTCTCGCTATTAGAAGGACCTTCCTACCTTAGCGCGATGGCTTTCCATAAGGTGTTTATAGAGTTTCTATTTAGGTCGTTACAAGATTTTAAGGGAGGACGGTAGATATAAACAAAAGATATAAACAAATAATCTAGTCCTTAGAGCCAGCTGCCCTTCTAAATAAAGTAGAAAGGATTTAAATATAAGGGGACTTTATAGATAGGGGGCTATAAGAATACAATTATGGAATAGGATAGATTAGTAAGAGAGACAAATCCTTAAGAAGGTGAGGCCTTAAGGATTATAAAGACTATATACTACGGGCACGTACCTTCGGCACGTAACCGGCGACTATCTAAGGGGCGTTTAGAGGTTGTCCTAAGGGCAACCCAAGGTGTCCGCAATAATATCCCTTATAAATACCTTATCGATTCTTCTATAAAACCGAAAACCTTTCTTTCTTTAATATACGACATCTCATTAATTCCTGCTTTACTATAAATCCTTTCTACCTTTAACGTACGACACCTCGTCAGTTCTTCTATATTCTTAAAATCCTCCCACCTACTACCTAATTCTATAATCCTTTTCTTCTTTAGGTGTTGTCGCTACCTTACAGCCCTTTTATTAAAAGATGTTTTTCTTAAAACCTTATAGTAACGCTAATAGGGGAGAGTAATAAATATAGGGTCTAAAGCCCTAGAGGGGATATAGATAGGGAGATAAGAACGGAGTGTAATATAGTAGGAATAAAACTAGAGGAGTATATATAGTAGGGAAGTATAGTAAAGCAGAGCTATTTACTAGGGGAGTATACACTCTGGAGGAGCAAGTATATAGTAAAGTGCTATAGGAGAGCATAAGGCTAGGGGCGTAGCTAGTTACTAGGGAGTACGATAGTTAGTACCAGAAGGTACTATTTGGGGGAGTATATACTTAGGAGTCAAGTCTAGGGAGTACGGGTCTTTAAAGAGCATAAGTCTTTAGAAAGCTTAAGTTTAGAAATATAGTAAGACCTACGGAGCGTATATAGTAGAGTACTAAAGGAAGTACCTACTAGGGGAGTATAGTACGTAGAAATTAAGGCCTTGATTTTTAACGCACGAACTTACTTAATCTTTAAACTCTATTAACTCTATATTAGCGACTTAGTTAATTAAGACACGAAAATAGCAAGAAGGATATATGCAAGCCTATTACATTACTATAACCGTCTACTATAACGCCTACTCTGCTCTACTATTTTCTACTAGTACTACAATACCTTATAGCTTATAGCTTAGCTCTATAACCTGCGGCTTAACCTATATATACGCTACCTAGTTCTACCGCAATCTATTATTCTCTACTACAATCTGCCGTTCTTTACCGCAATCTAATATTTTTGCTAAATTTTACTAGAACCAAGATAAGAGTTTTATAGTCTATTTAGAGGTCTAATACTATTTCTTTTAGGACAATTATATTTTAGGGGGCGTATTAGAGAATAATCTATATTGGTTCTAACTAGGTTAGTGTCTATATAGTTAGCGAACCTATATTTAGCCCCTAGGTAGAATATAACTAAATCTATACGCTTTCTGCCCTAAACTTAGACCCTTAAGAGGGTTATTATCTTAACAGTTACTATCTTTAAATAAATTCGTATATATAAAGAAGATAAAAAGTATATAGCTTTTTATATGTAATAGGGACTCTTTAAATACCTAGTAATACTATTTGGCGTAAAAAACAGTCCTAGTACATTCTAATAATACGTTAATAATTATCACGGGGCGAGCATAAGCGGTAATAATATATAGCGAAGTAGATATTATTAAGCTATATATATAAACTGCGTAATAAAGTTAAGACGTTATATAAGAAGAGAAGGTAAAGAAATAGAAAAAAAGGGTATATATTATTAGTTTAGTTGCTTAGTCAACACATATATAGAGCAGAATAGGATTTAAGGAGCGGTCCTAGCAGAACTTAGCAGAATTTGGTAGACTTTAGCAGAATTTGGTAGACTTTAGTAGAATATAGCAGAATGCGGCAGATTGCTATTAGATTGCCATAGGTTGCCGGCAAATTGCCATTAGGTTACTATCTTGTGGTTAGTCTCTTTTTATTATATTAGTAGAAACAGGTAGACGTATATAAGGTATTATAGAGGTGTCCCATAATAATACCCCCCCCTTTAAACTTAAGCTTCTACAAGATAGGGCTATAGTAGTTCTAGGTAGAGTTTATAAAAGTCTTCTACGGCTTATATAAGTCCTATAGAGTTAATAGGTTCTTATATAGGCTTATAAAAGCCTCTCTATTTTATAAGGTACATATATTAGCGTTTTTATTTATTATACTTAATATCATTAATTTTTTTAACGAGGTACTTATCCTTATTATCCACTTTAACTAGTAGGGGAGAGTCTTAAATCTATTTAGGCAGGGCGTCTAATATAGGGGCAATAGGATAGAGGACTAATATATAGAATACGGGGTAGATTTTAACTATATTAGGGAGCTTTAGTTAGTAGGTATAAGGAAAGACAACTCTCTTAACCTTATAAGGGCCGGCGTTCTTCCAATTAAGTTTCTTAGTAGGTTGTTTTGTATTTAGATTTCTTATATCTAGCCAGATAAAGTTGCCAATTTAGTAGGCCAGTACTAGGGTTTAGTTCTTATTTGCTGCGGCTTTATAGACAGATTGGGCCTATATTATTTTATTAGTAAGGAACTCTTATAGTTCTTCTATCTTTTTTATAAATTTATTTGCTTCTATAACCTATAAGGCATAATAAGCGGGGCAAGGGATATTACTAAAGGGTTTAAAACCCATTCGCGGGTACTAGCTGTAGTTGGCTAGAAATAGGGAGACCATTATAGTTTCCAAGACAGAGTTATTTATAGTAAACTTAGCAAATATAAGCCAGTCTATTTAGTTATCTTATAAATATAATATATATATCCAAATATACTGTTCCATTATAGCATTTACATATTCCGTTTAACCGTCCGTTTTTAGGTAGTATACTATAGATAATAGTGTTTTAATACGGAGTTAGGCAGTTAGTTTCTTCCAGAATATAAAGATAAACTATTTACCTTTATTAGAGATAATCGTTTTAGGAAGTCTATAGAGTTTCTATATATAATCTAGAAATAATTAGGCAACGGCAGGTGCTGACATATTAGGGTAGGCGATTAAGTATTTTATTTTAGATAGTTAGTCTACAACTACTATAATATTTATGCACCCTTTACTTATGGGGAGCTTAATAATAAAGTTAATTAAGATATCCTTCTATCTTTAGTCTGGAACAGGTAGTGGCTTTAAAAAGCCATTATATGTCTTATATAATGCTTTAGATTATTAGCAGGTATAGCAGCTAAAAATATACCTTCTTATTATATTATACATATTTGGCCAATAGTACTCTTATTAGAGGAGTTTTAGGGCTTTTCCTTAGCCTAGGTGGCCGGCTATTAGTAGATTATATGCATGTTTAAGGAGCTTAAGCTTAAGTTTATTATAGTTAGGTACAACTAGACGGTTTTAGTAGTATAAGTAGTCTCTATAAGCTTCGCATTTACTTAAAGAAATCCTTTTAAAGCGTCTAACGCTGTTTTAAATTAGCTTAAGCGTTTTTAAGATAAACTTGTTATTTGGGTATTTATTAACTATTATCTATTTAATTAATTAATTAGTTATTTTAAGGATGTATATTATAACATCTTTAACAAGAGGGTTAAATAGCTTAGGGCGAAGCAGGGTTTAATTATAGTAGGTATACACTTCTTCCTATACTGGCATATCTTATAAATGTTAGGTTAGGGTATTAGGTTTTTAACCTTAAATACCTAGGTGGTATATAATTAAAAATTAGAAATAAGATAGATATTCTAACTAGCGGGCTTAATAATAACTTAGCTATTTTATAGTTGTAAAGTACTATAGATTCTTATAGTTGCTAAGGACCTTAATTAGAAATCTGGCGCCTTCTAGTTTAGGTCGCCATTATTTAAAATATCTAATAATAGCTAATAATTTCTTATTATAGATCTTGTAGTTATATTTAGCTAGACTTAGTTATTTTAAGAAGTATGCTATAGGGTATAATACTCCTTCTTTGTTATACTAAGACAGAATACCTCTAGTAACGTAGTTAGATAAATTAGCTTTTATAATACTTTTTTAGTTTAGGTTAAAGTGTTAGAGTATAGGTACGGTAGTAAATATAACTTTAGATAAGTAAAGGCCTTCTTATATTCCTTATTAAAGATAAAGGCTTTATTCTTTTAGGTTAAAGCTATAAGGGGTAAAACTAGAGCGGAGAAGTTGTTAATAAACCGTTAGTAGAAGTTAGCAAATCCTATAAAGGCTCTTACGTCCTTAATATTCTTAGGTTCTTACCAGTTTATAATTACTTTAATCTTCTTTAGGTCTATTTATATGCTATTTATAGAAATAATAAGTCTAAGGTATAGGACTTCTGTTTTATAGAATTTGCACTTATCTATATTTAATTGTAAGCTAGCTTTACGCAGGGCTTCTAAAACAAGGTTAATATATTTCTTATATTTGGTTAGGTTATTGCTATATACTAAGATGTCGTTAATATAAGTAGTACAGAAAACGTCTAGATAAGGTTATAGGGTGTTATTTATAAAGTGTTGGAATAAACTTAGGGTATTTATAAAACCAAACGGCGTTACTAAGTATTTAAACAGTCCGTACCTAGTACGGAATACAGTAAGCTATTTCTTCTTTTACAATATAGAGGCGGTTAAATGCGTAAATAAGGTTAAGTTTTGTATAGTAGCGAGCCTTACTTAATTGGTTTAGTGTCTCTTAAATTAACGGGAGTGGGTACTAATTCTTAATGGTAATAGCGTTAAGGGCTTAGTAGTCCATATAGAAGCGCAGACCGCTGCTAGGTTTCTTAATAAAGATTATAGCTATAGCTATAGACGAAGAGCTTGCTCTAATAAATCCTTTACTTAGGTGCTTGCCCAAGTACTTTTACAGTACTTTAAGTTTATTCTGGGACATTCTATATAGGGGTCCAAATCCTAGCTGTTTTCTTTCTTTGAGTACAATCTTGTGGTTATATAGTTGGTCTTTTACTAACTTATTAGCTTTCTTTTATAAGAATACCTCTAGGTGCTTATAGTGGCATACTAGTACTTTTATAGCAGGGTTAGTGTGCTTCTTTAATGCTAGGGCCTTTTTAATATCAGCTATTATAACGGCGAAGATTGTATATTTAGGTTTCCTAGCGAGTTATGCTAATAGGGTAGCTCTAATTATATAGATATCTAAGGTGTTAAGCTTGCTTAGATCGTCCTTAGTTTCTTATTTAGGTTTTGGTTTAGTATTAGGTATAGAGTTAGTATTAGATTTAGGTTTAGGTTCTTTAAGTATCCTTTTTATGGTAGAATACTAGTTCTTCTAGTACTTTTATATATTAAGCTTAAGCTTCTGCTTAGTTTAGGGTGCAGCAGTTAGAGTTGGTTTATGTAGTTATATATTATTTTTAGGTTCTTAGTGGACGTTAGTGGAAATCTTATATTAGTGGAATTTGGTAAAATTCTTAGGTTAGTAGAATTTGGTGGAATTCTCGGGTTAGTGGAATTAGGTAGACTTTTTAGGTATAAGGTAAATATTGGTAGAAATTTTAGACTAATAGATCCTAGTGGATTTTTTTAGATTTTAGTTTGGGATCTAAGCAGCGAGTTATAAGGCACTTCTACTTGTAGCGGAAGGCGGTAAATAGAAGCTTAAGGTTGTCCTAATTAATGGTTACCTTATATAGCTTTATCTAGGGTTGTCTAAAAATTACTAGGTGACCTAGGGTAGTTATAAAGAGCTTAATTGGTTCTTTGTGGTTTAGATATTAGAGTCTTAGGGCCGCTATATAAGTAATACGGCCTAAGACAGTGCATTTACCATTAAATCCAAATATATTAATATGCCAGTTAAGGGGTATTAGGGTAAACCTATTGTCTTACGCAAAGATCTTGTTAATAAATTCTATACTACTAGCTCCTGTATTAATTAGGACTTAAGTATTAGCCTATTAACCTTTTTGCTAAAAACGGTAGTTAACGGTTATACTATAATCCTAAGAGTTAGGGTTTGCTATATCTAATGCATTAAATAAGATTCTATAACATAGCTATTCCGGAAAGTAACTTAACTCTAAAATATGCCTTTTAGTAGCAAGCGGGAAGGGGTTCTTCTAGAACATTAGTTATAACTTTATTCTTATAAGTGGTACTTATTAGATATGGGGCTAGAACTAGGTAAAGATTGGGGGCGGTAACTGGAGGATTAATATAGTAAATAATTGTTAGTATTAGCTGTTTATAAGTCGTGTTAGGGTATAGGGACGGAGCAGTATCTTAAGATATAATTCTTGCTTCCGTATTTAAAATAGAGGCCTAGCTTAATACGTCGTTCTTATTTAGGGGACTCTAGTGGAGTATATCCTAGGGTCCCTATATTAATATCTATGGCGTTAGGGTGCTTGGGTTAAGATAATAACTTAGTAGATATTCGCGGAGCTATCGTATTATATTAGGGGGTGGACTTTAGTATTAGGCGTAGTATATTATTATACCGTTTATTAATAATGTTTATATAGGCATTAAGGGCTCCTGGTAGGTCTATATCTATTAGGGAGGTTTTTAGTTTAGGGCTTAAGGACTTAATAAGGCTGTTAACTAGTGCGGAGTTATTCTAGCCTATTTCTTTTACATAACGGTTAAATTTGGAGAAGTATACTAGGAAGCTTTTTATTTCTTAAGTTATATGGTTTATCTTCCTCTAAGCGGTAGCTTAGCAGTTTAGATTACTATATATGGCTTTAAGAAGTACAACTAGACTTTATACTATGTTTGGTTAAAGGGGTTTAATAAGGTTAGCTACATCTCCTTTTAGTTAACTTAGGGCGTAGCAGAGTCGGTTAGCTTTAGTTAGGTAGCGGTCAGCATTACTAGTTAGCTTATTTTTAAGCTGGCTTAGGAATAATTAGAGTTCTTATTATTTACTAGTAAATATTAGGGGGTCTAATAGTTTTTTGGATTATTATAGTATAATAGTTGGATTAGGGTAAATGGTTACTATAGGCTTGGGACTCTTATCCCACGTATTTGTTTCTAAAGAAGGCGTTTAGTCTTAGGGCCATATTATGGATATCTTAAGGGTGCGGACTTCTTCTTAGAGGTCCTTAATTATTTATAAATATCGTGCTTCTTATTTAGTTTATTATTAAGTTAAAGTGGCTTAGTTCTATGCGAGGGCATCTATAGAGGACTTCTATATCTTTACCAATTATTTTTAGAATACGGATATAATGCTAGCAGCTGTTATAGGGGCTTTAGGGTTGTTCTGCATTTCAAAGGGTGGTATATAAGGTTAATATAATGTAGTATTACGGGGCGAGTATAAGCAGTAACAATATATAGCGAAGTAGATATTATTAAGCTATATATATAAACTGCATAATAAAGTTAAGACGTTATATAAGGAGAGAAGGTAAAGAAACGGGGAAAAAGGGTATATATTATTAGTTTGGTTGCTTAGTTAATATATATATGGAGTAGAATAGGATTTAAGGAGCGGTCCTAGCAGAACTTAGCAGAATTTAGTGGACTTTAGCAGAATATAGCAGAATGCGGCAGATTGCTATTAAATTACTATAGGTTGCCGGTAAATTGCTATTAGGTTGCCGTCTTATGGTTAGTCTCTTCTTGCTGCGTTAGTGAAAACAGGTAGATATATATAAGGTGTTACGGAGGTGTCCCATAACAATAATACACTTTGTAAATTCCTTAATATATTTATTACCATATATTTTAATAATATTTTAATCTACTTATCCTTGCTTTTAAGTATTGGAAATATATTAGAATGGTCCTTAAACGTCTATAAGATATGGGCTTATAATATAATATTAAGAATTACAAGTTCTATGCGTCTAAAGTTACGTACTGGACCTACACCACACATGCAACCTTACCAAAAGGTAGCGCCACACTTCAAAACTTACGCATACCCATCTTACCATCAAAAACAATCGATTTTCCAACTTTCAAGACCTAATTCCTACTGCCTAGCAAGCTAGAGGTGGATTTATTTGTCGTTTTACCTCCTTTCCCCCAATAGAAAATTCTTCTTAGGGGTGGTCCTAGCTTATAAGTGAGGCACGGATAGGAATACCAAAACCACTACTACTACCACCTCTACCAATACCAAAACCACAAAATATAGACTTTTCTTAGGTTTTTCTTCTATAAAAAGCAAAAGCCTAATAAGATAGGGGGTGTAGGTACTTTTCTATATCTCCTTTAGTCGGATTTTCTTTAATAAGAGGAGGATTGCCTTTAGGGCTTTTCTGCTAGTAAAAGCCTAACAAGTCCTTTTTTTAGTAGTTTTTTCTACTTCTAATAGGAAAAGAAAATAACCACACTAGTCTTTTTTAGCTAGTTTTTCTACTACCTTTTAGCCTAATCTCCCCAGAAATCTTCTAGTAGGATTAGTAAGGAGAAAAGGGCATAGAAGGAAGTAAAAACTAGCAAGGCTTTTTGCCTAGTTTTTCACCTCTGGGACTAGGAGATAAGAGACCTAAGGAGGTTATTATCTACTGTAAAAACTAGGAAACCCCCCTGTAAAATATAAGATGCCAAGGCCTTATAGGTCTAAAAAAAACCTCCTATAGAAATAAGTGATAAAGAGTCTATATTTACTTTTTCTCCCCCTTCTCCTCCTCCTGGCCTATTTAGGGCAGGAGAAAAAAGAGGACATCCTCAGTCTTCTGCTGAAAAGGAAAACCAAAAACCTGCAAAAAAGACAATAAAACCAACAACTACTACGGATAGTACGGCTAGTATGCCTTCCTATTCCCCTTCTCCAGGAGAACATCTAAGCTTTGCTCTAAATAGCCTAACCCAGGCCTATAAAGGGCTAGAAGAAGAAGAAGAAGAAGAAGAAAGAGAAGAAATAAAAGAATAAGTTAAACAGCTGATGTTCTATACACAAAGTATTCTATTAGGAGGAAATCCCTTTATACAAGAAGAAAAAGAAAAAGAAAAAGAAAAGGCAAACGATGTCCTAAAAGGACTAGTAGAAGAAGTAAGAGCTCTCCGTAAGGAGGTAGCTCCTATTAGGGAAACTTACGCAGAGAGGCTAAAAAAGGACCTCCCTTCTTCATCCTCCCTACCCTCTTCACCACTACTACCTTCTACCCCTTCTCCTTCTAGTAGAAGTTCTATGTCTACTAAGAGTAAGAAAAAGCAGCTATAAGAAAGAAAGCTAGTCTTAATTACGGACGAAAAGGACCAACCTCTAGATACCTTCTCTATACGAAACAAAGTCAATTAACTATTTGCATTAAAACTGCAAGTAAAAAGCCAGTACTAGCGTCTATAGCTAGAACCAAAGGAAAACAAAATATTCTCCTTACAACTATAGAAGAGTATAATGTAGATTTCCTAGTTAAGTATAAGGATATCTGGCATAACTGCTTTACCTTTTAAAGAGAACAAAAACTAGAACCCTGGGTTCAAGTTATAGCCCATAGGGTTCTCACCCTACCTTTTCTAGGAGAAGGAGGCTCTAAGCTTCTAAAAGAAGAAATTGAGACCTTTAATCCTATAAGGATACAAGGACTACCTAGATGGATCTTATCTAGTATAAAAAGACACAATCCAGAAACCAGATTTAGCTCTATAGTTTTTACTATAGAGAACGAGGAAAAAGACAAGAAATCCTTAAGCAAAAAGAGATCTCAATTGCAGGTACAGCTACTAAGGTAGTAAAATACCTCGAAGTCTCTCCTACTACGCAGTGCACTAGCTACCAAAAATTTGGCCATATAGGAGATAGATGCTCTACTAGAGCCTGTAGGTTCTGTGCGGCTACACACCTATCTAAAGACTACGCCTGTTCTACCTGTGTAATAACAGGCAAGCCTTGCAAGCATACAACCCCTCTTTGCATTAATTGTAAAGAAAACCACTTTGCTAATAGTAAAGACTGCGAGACTCTTAAAGCAGCTAAACTAGTACATAAATAAACAAAACATAGGATTCTAAAAGGAGGTAACTCCTACTAGGCTCTTAGTAAAAGATATTAGAAAGCAAAAGGACAGAAATAAATTGCAAAAGGACAAGGACAGGCGTTAGGATTTCTTATAGTTTTCTCTACCGTTTTCTTACTACCTAATAGTTGTAGTAACTTAGTATTTTACTAAGGAGCTGTAAACCTCAAAGGGTTTATAAACTATTAGGATATAGCTACTAGTACATATTAAGCTGCCTAGAAAGGATTTATGTATATAGAACTATAGCGCCATAGCCTAAAGGCTGCATGCGCAGTATTGTACGTAGTATAATACAACGGATATAAAAATAAAAAAAAAGTTACGTACTTAGGCTTAATTATATCCTATAACGGAATTAAAATAGACATTAAGAAAGTCACTATAATTATAAACTAGGAAAGCCCTAGTAACGTATAAGATATTTAAGGATTTCTAGAATTCGCAAATTTCTATTATTAATTTATTAACTACTTCTTGGAAATTGCTTAGCTGTTAGTAAGCCTAATAAAAAAGAATATATAATTTAAATGGACCGCTAGATACGAATAAGCTTTTAATAACTTAAAATATCGCTTTATAACTGCTCTAATTCTCGCCTTCTTTAACCCTAACCTTAAATACATTATTAAAATAGACTCGTCTAATTATGCGCTAGGGGGAGTATTATTATAATATAATAAGAATGGTAAGCCATGTCTAGTAGATTTTCTCTTCTAAAAACTTGCCCCTATTAAATTAAACTATAAGATATATAATGAGAAACCGCTTATAATTATTAGATACTTTAAATAATAGCGTCCTAAGCTTAAAGAATTATTATTCCTAATACGTGTATTAACGGACTATAAGAATCTATAGTACTTTATAACTATAAAGCAATTAATATAGCGCTAGGCTAAATACTTTTTATAATTTAACTTTAAGATTATATACTAACGGGCAAACTTAATTAGAAGCCTAACGTGTTTCACTACTAAGTAAAATTCCTCACTAAGCGAAATCGGAACGCTGGCGACACGACACCTTAACAATAATATGTAATGCCTCCACAACGCAATACCCAATTTATATATACTAAAGGCTTATTACAGCTTGCTATTACAGCTTTAAGCTTATCTAAAATTAGTACCCAAAAACACGCTATAGCAGTCTATAACGTACCTAAATTAACGCTATCTCACTAATGTGCCAGACGACGCTCTTAACGCAACTATAACCTAAACTCAAAACGACTGACTCCCTTAGAAGAGCAGACGATTGTATAGCGTATACTTAATAATAGTCTACGCGGCGTACCGTCCTTAAAAGATAATGTATAAGATATAGCTAATAAACTACTAGAGGAGCAGGGCTGTTAGTTAGTTGGTAAGAACTAGGTTAACCGCTTTATTAAGAGTACACCTAAGCTTAAAACTAAATAGACCCGTCTATATAATTACTAGTAGGCTGCCTATAAGGACCCGGCAGTTATTAGCCCCTAGTTTACACTTATTTAATTAATTAAAGATAAGTATAGCATCCAAGATAAAGACACCTATAATTTTTATAAATCTGGGTTTATAATGGGTAAAATTACGCCTTAGCCTATTATTATAGGCCTAGAAAAGCCTAGTAGATAGAAGAAAATACAGCCTGGTAATTGGGAGTAGGTTACCCTAATATAAGGCGTTGGGTTGACGGAGAGGCTCAAAGAAATTACTTACCTTCGATAAGCAGCTGGCGCAATAGTAAAGCGAAAAAGCTGTAAAAGGCGGTATATTTGAAATAAGGAGACTCTAATAGTTAGTAGAGTAGTTAACTTAATGGCCGCAAGGGAGGGTAGCTGTTGTAATAATAGCGAGAAGCCTGCGAAGAGGGTGCGCGCAGTAAGGCACTACGGCCGTTACGGCAAAAAAGGATACAACTCCCGTACTTATATAGTAGAAATTAAGGACGCAGATAATAGCGATACTTTTAAAGAATAATATTTTATTGTTGTGTTGAGTAATTTAAGTATGCGTTAAGTCGCCAGCGTTTCGATTTCGCTCGGTGGGGAATTTCGCTCGGTGGTAAAACACGTTAATATATTAATATAATAATTAGAGAATCTACTTACAAACGCTTTAGATAAACGGATTATAAATTAATTATAGATCTTATTACCCTCTAAACGTTTTAAAAAACTATATCCTGTATTCCTAAACACGGAACTTAATAGAAATAAATTAAAAGTTAATAAATAGAAAATAGAAATTAATAAGCTAATAAAATATAAATATAAGAATAATATATAAATAATAGATATAATAAAAGCAATTTAAATAGGAAAATAATAGTATAAAAATATTATACTTACTAAATATAAAATATGAAATAATTAATTATACTATTAATAGAAGATAGTAGTTCCGAATTCCAAACCTTTATAATTTAAGGACTCCTAAGGCAAAATAATAAGGTTTAGATGCTAAATTGAATATTACTGTAATAGGAGATTCTTAAGCGGAATTATAATAATTCTATAGGTAGCTACTATGGATTTAACTATACCTACAAGGTAATTGCGTGGAAGTACGCTTAGGTTAGCTTTATTAAAGATCTCCGCGAATACTTAAATAATTATAATGCCTGCCAACGCTATAAATCGCGCTGCTATAAACCCTATAGTAAGCTGTAGCCTCTTTAGATCTCTACCTAAGCCTAGTGGCACTATTAATTTAACTTTGTTATAGATTTCCCTAAGTCTAAAACTCCTAATAGCGTAGAGTATAACTTTATCCTTATTCTTATAGACCATTTTATAAAGCTAATACGCTACTATCCAGTGCGTAAGATAATTAATACTCCGCAACTTATAGAACTTTTATTTAGAGTCTTTATATAAATAGGGCCTCTAAATAATATTGTCTCTAATAGGAGTAGCGTATTTACGAGTAAGTACTAGAGTACTTATAAGCTTTTGCAGTATAAGGATTAAATAAGCAACTTAATTCTATATCTATGGAAATCAAGTAAACTAAATACATGAAAGTAGACCCCAAACTCCGAAGTCTATAACTTAATATTTAACCATATCCAAGACATATAAGGGTAGGGTCAATCCTGTCTCAGAGCCTCTTAGGCAGCAATCTTATGTCTCAGCGCAGTGCTGGTAAACTATTATATGCCCCCCTAGATTTGACGGTGTAGTTAAAGCTATAGAAAATAAAATAAAGGTAAAAACTGCACCTTTTCGCTGCCTGCCTTTCCGTTGCCTATATCTTTACCATAAACCACTTTACTGTTAGTTTCTTTGCCATCCACTTCTTCGCTATCCGCCTCTCTACTACTGCTACCTAATACTTCTAAAAGGAGGCTTAATGAGGCTTAATAATCTTCTTTTCTTAGAAAGTAGGCTAAAAAGGCTGCTAATATAAATCTAAAGGCTAAGATAGCCATTAAATTATATATATTAGTTATACTGTTTTAATATCTTGTTTACTAATTTACCTCTTATAGTAACCTAACAAAAATATTAGAGATTTTAGATAACAATAAAGAGAGCAATTTTAATAACGCTAACTCTCCTAAAAGCCCTCCTCTATCCTTTTATAATCTTAATAGCACCATAAATATAAACAAGCGCCTTCCTACCTAAGTGCTGTTAGTAAATAAATAGTACACTCTAAAAGCTGGTATTTAGGAGAATATAAAAGAAACTCGCCAGTGGATATTAATATACGTTTAGAATATTAAGGGTAGCTTTAGTAAGCTGCGTAATCTACTATATACTCTATGCAAGAAGCATAGCTATAAACATTACGTTTACAAGAAGGACTCTAGGCCTTATTTTAGGGGTATATACTTAAGATATTATATAGGTGGCAGGTTATACAGAAAGGTATATACTAATAGTATACTATTATTTTATCAGCTAACACGCGTATAAGAAAGTTTACTAAATCCGGAGCTGGTTATACCTTAAGGCAGAAAATATATAAAATTAACTTCTGTTAATAATCTAGCTAAAACGCCTACTAAGAAGGTATAGTATCTATGTGTTAATAATACGGATATTACTAATATCCGTATAGCTTTATTCTTATACTATCCCTGCCCGCGCTACTATGCCTCCCCCCTACTAAGACCTCCCCTCCCCTTATTAAAACCCCTGCTTATAGTAGTACGTATAACTATAGAGGCACCCACTCTATTGCTGCTCCTCTAATTCTTTTACTAATTACTAGCACGCTAGGTGCTGCTATTACTACTACCGCTTTTGCTAGCACGGAATCTATTAGGGTATATTTAGTAATTACTGTTTCTACGCGTATTAATATAGTTTATAAATAGGTAACTAATATAGTAAAAGATGTTTAAGCTATAGACTACCGGTTAAATAAGTTGAGAGATTCTCTGAGTAAGATAAAGGATAAGCTTGCGTTCCTAAGGCGCAGTGTTACTGCACTTATACGCAATACTAGGCTACTAGATATTAAATAAGTAGATATAAGTTAGCTATTACTGCGAGTTAGCTATTATTGCAGGTTTATAATAATAAAATAGTAGCTCTTACCTTTTTACTACTATATATATAGGAATTAAGTCTCCGCCTTAAATTTAATAGATATACTTAATTAATATTATAATATCTATATAAGCTAAGATAAAGATATTTATATATCCGTACCACAAAATAGCTAACTGCTACGTTATATACTACACACTAAGAAGATTATATACTGGCTAGAATTAATATTAATAAAAAGAACTCGCTTAATATAATAATAATAACTCTTTGATTAACGTCTGATACGGATCCTATCTAGCCTACGCAGACTACTCCGTCACAGGGGGAAAACTTATAGTTTATATAAAGAAAACCCTATAAGCCACCTCAATAGGATGAAAAACCCCAATTTGCCATGTCCGTCCATAGCAGTGGCCCTGTGGGCCTACGGCTACGTCCTGTCCTCCTTAGATGTTCGAATTCCTTGGGAACCACTGCTTCCTTCTCTGGCTTATCTAAAGCCGGGGTTCACTACGTCCCAGCTAGGCCTTGCCAATTAGCTGCCGTGTTTTGTTGTCTTATTATCTCCCATATCTTGGCCATCCCCTGTGTGCTATCTCTTACTAACCATTGCCATATACGCCATGCCTCCCCCCCCCCCCTAGAGCCATTGAAGGCGTAAGGGGGATTCATCCGTTCTAACCACTGTAATACTAATAAGCGAGCGGGATATGTTATATTTGGGTATCTTTTGTGCCTAGGCCCCAGCTAGGCCCTTTCTAAGGATCACCACTCCGTTGAAAGGAGACAGGGAAAACCGTGGGTCGCAATCCAGGCTGCTAGGTAGTATTTAGTAGTTAACGGCGAGTGACCGCATGCTCCGCGGGCGATCGCCCTAGGGGTTAGAAGGGGCTGTATATTTGCTCGTTCGTTTGCTCGTCGCTTGTTCATCAATGTAAGAGGTTGTTGATGCTTTCTATTAGGGGTCGGGGGATGCTATCGAATGCTGTGCATCCATGTTGGATTGTATAGGTACCTCAATAGGAGAACAGTGTAGTAGCTGTTATCATAAAGGGGTACCAACGGTGGTGGTTTTTGAGATCTCACCATCCCATATAAAAACTTTTTACCACCGCCCCAATGCTTATAACCACCACCAGGTCCTATCGCACGCTGTGCAACGTCTCTGCGTTGGCTCTGAGTCTGAACTTTAAAGACCCAGATTTGTAGCCATCACCACGTATAGGTGCAGAGTCCGATTTCGACGGCTAACTCGCTTAATATATTAAGATAGAAACGTACTATAAGCCTAAGTATTTAAAAGTCCTCCAGCATATTATCTGTAGCCTTATTAAATCCGTCTTTATAAGGGTTGTATAGTAAACCGCTAATATAAGATATCCGCATATTAAAATTAGTAATACCGCCCTATAAGAGCCGCTCTAATCTAAGTTAAAGAATAGTAGGTGCCTTAAACCTAACGTCCCGTACACGCTAACGCATAATTAAATCCTTAGCAATTATATCTATAAGGGACTAGATATTAACCGTAGGAGACTTAATTATATAATCAGATATCGTCCGCTTACTAAACGCGTCCTTAAACTTAGTATAAAGAGGTCTAGTATAGCTTGTGATAAAAACGCTCTACCTAAATAGAGAGCACTCTAAAGGTTAAGTTTTCGCGTAATTAGAGTAACTCCTTTAGCTAAAGATTTAGTAGTTTATTAAGTTAATTAGTTTTAAAAAAGCTATTTAGCTCTCTATAATTATTAACTAGCCTATTTACAAGTATGGCCCGCTAAAGTACTAGATTATATACCTCCGTTATAATTAACCTCTAGAAGTACATTATTTCAGATATATAGTTATAGCTCCTTAATTTAGCAAAGTGAAGGCAAAGGCGGGCAATTGCATGCTTTAAAAGGCCAATATCCATATGCTTAATAGCATGTTTTAACACTTTATATATTTTAACTACCTATAGATACTAAATATAATTAAAGAACTCCATATTAACAATCTAAGCAGGCTGACTTGTAGTAGCAGAGTTGGGTACTATAAGTAATTAATCTATAATCTAAGAACCTTTGCGGGTAGAGGGCTGCAAAAAAACTAATTTATTAGCCTCGCGGCCAACTTTAGAGCTAAAACCCACTACATGGATATCCTTAATATGCTATAGAAACTGCTTAGGCGTTAAAAATCTAATATATCATTTAACCGCACCTTCTTTATAGATATTAAGCCTATCGCGGATATATATTAAGAAGAGTGCAATAATGCGGGTATTAAAACCATGCAGTACTAACTCCTTAAGATAACCTAAACCTCCCCCATAATAAGGGCCTTTGGGCTATAGTAAAATAGGTAAAGAAAAAGGTAGGGCGCCTAGTAGAAGACCTATACTTACCACCCCTATAAAGAGTAGGGGAATTATAGGCTACTAATAATAATAATAATAAGAAGGTAAAGATCCTTATAAAAAGGTTCTTCCCCTAACTAGCTTTAGCAGACCTTAGTAATATTATAGGCGAAATACTGGAGGCTTACCTATGGGTTAATAGCAATATAATAATAGAGGAAATGGCCAGAACTATTAGCTGCCCTTTAAATAATACAGCTCTAGGATTAGATAGGATTCTAAATAAGGCCTTAAAGACCTATAAACCACTTATAGCACCTTGGCTTATAGATATAGCTAGAGCATACTTTATTATAGGCTACTGTTTATAACTTAGAAGAGCCATAACAATGGTTGTTCTATAAAAAGAAGGTAAAGTAGATTACTTAATTCCAGAAAGCTACTGCCCTATTGCCCTAGAAAACACCCTTAATAAGATCTTAGAAAGGGTAGTAGCAGACCACATAGTAGATACAGCTAAGGAATACGCCCTACTATTATAAAGCTAAATAGGGGTAAGAAAGAACCACTTAACACTATTAGCACTTATGCTACTCGCTACTACTATTAAATCTATATAGGCGATGCAAAGGGACTTTGTAGTATTAATGCTTAGCCTAGATATTAGTGGTGCCTATAATAACGTACCCTATAAGCATCTCCTATATATTCTTAGGGTAAAGGGCTTCCTAAAATGGATTATATAATTTATTTAAGGGTTTATAGGCCAGAAAAAAATATTACTAGTCTTTAGCGGATACTAGAGCCCCCCTATTACAGTTACAACAGGAATACTATAAGGATTACCCCTCTTGCCTATACTCTTTCTTTTTTTTATAAGCAATCTATTTAACATCTTTAAGGAAGGGGCGACCTAGGGGATAGGCTTTGTTAATAATACAAATCTAATTATATATAGGCCAATAGCCGTAGAGAATTGTAGAACACTAGAGAAAGCCTATAATATTTATATAAAATAGGCAAGACAACATAGAGTCTAATTCTTACCAGAGAAATACTAGCTAATTTATTTTATAAGAAAACGCAACCAATCTATAGATTTTTAGTATATAATTTATATTTAAGGCTTTAGGGGTTAACCAGTTTAAGGCCTAAGGGTATTAGGAGTATAAGTAGACAGTAAGCTCTGGTGGAGCGTATATGCGTTATAAGTAGCCTATAAGGGCCAAGTATAGTATATTATAATATCTAGGATCGTTAATTCTATATAGGGTCCATGCTTCTAGAGGTTATACCTACTATATATAGTAGTTGTCTAGCTAACCATGACGTATAGATCTAGTATTTAGGCCATAGAAGAAACCAAGAAAGGCCCCCCTAAATTACTTCTTAAACCACTCTAAAAGGTCTAAATAGCCTACCTTTAGAGTATAACAGGCGGGTATAAGCAAACACTGCTTAAGAAGGAAGCTAATACCCCCCCCTATAACTATATATTAAAGCTACTATAATATAAAGGGTGTAAAAGAAGCGTAACTCTAATGTTATAAAGTATATTAAGACACGCCTAAATAAACTAAGGAAGGACCCTAAGGTGCCCTATAGGAGAGCAAACTAATAACCCTAAAGTAGGGAAGATATATTAGAGAAACAGGTGGAGAAAGTAAAAGAAGAATAGTGCTATATTAGGGCCTAGGCCTATATAGAGGAGGAAGGGAGACGTATAAGAGACTAGTAAAAATAATAGTAAGAGAGAGAAAGGAGCTAAAGTAGAGTATAAAGGAGTACTAGGAAACTATCCACCGCAATATAATACTGGTTGGACTAATACTAGAAAGGCGTATAGAAGTTAAAGGTATAGAGGCTGACTTAGATAAAAGGAACCCAAGCTATAGTATAGTTAATGCTATAGGGGGTAAATACCTAAGGGCTCTAAAAAGGCCTAATAAAGGTAGAAAATATAATAGCAACACTTCTAAGAACAGGAATAATAGGACCAAAAGATTGGCTCTACTAGATAGGTATCCTAGTAGGTAGCCTAAGATGCAAATATAGCTGGCCAAGATAAACACTAAAATATATAATACTGTTATGCCCCTTACGCACCAACCGAGAAGTAATGCTCTTAGTAGCTAGTATAGAGAACTATAATACACTGCTCTTAATATAAAAAGGTTTTAAGGCGGTTACCTAGTGGCTTATTAGCTAAAGTGTACTAGACTAGTTCCGGGTTGTAAAGGAAATAGTAATAGAAGACAAAGGGGCGAGTATTAGGCGCCCCCTAATAACTCTATAAGTAGTAGAGTAAAGTTTACGATACTAGCGCGTCCATAGGCTTATTACGGCAGTAGTAGTTCCTAAGGAGGTTAAAAAGTAAGGTAGTAAAGCACTATAGGTAACTCGCAGGCGCTAAGTAGGCGAGTCCTAAAAGGCGGGGAGATGGATTACAAGGTTTTCTTAAATAGAGTTTTCTCCCTATATATAAATAAGGAGTAGTCCGCATAGGTCCAATAGGGATCCAAATTAGACGTTAAGCAATAAATAATTATTATTTAGGTTTAGGTTTAGTATTAGGTATGGAATCTATATTAGATTTAAGTTTAGGTTCTTTAAATATCCTTTTTATAGTAGAATACTAGTTCTTCTAGTACTTTTATATATTAAGCTTAAGCTTCTACTTAGTTTAAGGTGGTAGGGTAGTTAGAATTAGTTTATATAGTTTAGTATAATTTTTAGGTCCTTAATAGACGTTAGCGGAAATCTTATATTAATAGAATTTAGTAGAATTCTTAGATTAGTAGAATTGGGTGGACTTCTTAGGTATATAGTAAAGGTTAGTAGAAATTTTAGACTAGTAGATCTTAGCAGATTTTTTAGGTTCTAGTTCAGAGTCTAAGTAGTAAGTTATAAGGCACTTCTGCTTATAACGGGAGGCGGTAAATAGAATCTTAAGGTTATTCTAATTAATAGTTACCTTATATAGCTTTATTTAGAATTATTTAAGGATTACTAAGTAACTTAGGGTGGTAATAAAAAGCCTAATTAGTTCTTTATAGTTTAGATATTAGAGTCTTAAGAATACTATATAGGTAATACGGCCTAAGATAGTGCGTTTACTATTAAATCTAAATACGTTAATATGCCAGTTAAGGGGGGTTAGGGTAAAACCGTTATCTTACGTAAAGATCTTATTAATAAATCCTATACTACTGGCTCCTATATTAATTAGGACCTAAGTATTAACCTATTAATTATTTTGCTAAAGACGACAGTTAATAGTTATACTATAATCCTAAGAGTTAGAGTTCATAACATCTAAAGTATTTAATAAGATCTTAAGGCAGCGCTATCCTAAAGAGTGACTTAGCTTTAGGACCTTCCTTTTAAAGGCAATTAGGGCGGGGTTTCTATAAAACGTTAGTTATAACTTTGTCCTTATAAGTGGTGCTTATTAAATATGGAGCTAAAACTAGGTAAAGATTGGGGATAATAACTAGAGGACTAGTGCGGTAAATAGTTGCTAGTATTAGCCGTTTATAAATCGTGTTGGGGTATAGGGACAGAGTAGTATCTTAAGATATAAGCTTTGCTTCCATATTTAAAGCAAAGGCCTAGCTTAATACGTTATTTTTATTTAGGAGACCCTAGTAGGGTATACTCTAGGGTTTTAGAGTTAATATCTATAGCGTTAAGGTGCTTAGATTAAGAATATAACTTAATTATGGCTTATAGGGCTGTTATATTATATTAAGAAGCGGGCTTCGGTGTTAGACGTAGTATATTATTATACCGTTTATTAATAACATTTATATAGGCATTAAGAGCTCCTAGTAGGTCTATACCTATTAAGAAGGTTTTTAGTTTAGGGCTTAGGGACTTAATAAGGCTATTAATTAGTGTGGAGTTGTTCCAGCCTATTTCTTTTATATAATGGTTAAACTTGGAGAAGTATACTAGGAAGCTTTTTATTCCTTAAGCTATAGAGTTTATCTTTTTCTAGTTAGTAGCTTGGCGGTTTAGGTTGCCATATATAGCTTTAAGACGTATAATTAGGCTTTATACTAAGTTTAGTTAAACAGGTTTAATAAAGTTGGCTATATCTCCTCCTAGTTAACTTAGGGCGTAGTAGAGTTAATTAGCTTTAGTTAGGTAGTGGTTAGTGTTACCAGTTAGCTTATTTTTAAGCCAGCTTAAAAATAATTGGAGTTCTTATTATTTACTAGTAAATATTAAAGGGTTTAGTAATTGTTTATATTATTACTGTCTGAACAAGGTTTCGCAATGCGGTTGTACACGATTACGTAAGCTAAGCGAGCTCAGGAAATCCACTAAATTCCACCTGTAAAATAGGAGAATTAATTAAGCATCAATCAAAATCAGTTACCACCTATACTATTGTAATAGCATTATGTATTACCGGAAGTGATACCGACACTAATTAGTAATCACAGATCAGGAGACGTATTATCTATGAAGAGAGACGAGCTCGATTAGTCTCTACTAAAGGCCTCTACTAATCTCGTTTGCTAAGGAGCATTAGTTGATATATATTTGAAAAGTCAACCCCTATCTAATAGGCCCTTAACTCTTTATACACAGCCCTTAGATGTTTAAAGAACCGACCCCTTTTAATAGGCCCTTGGTTCGCGTCTATTACGCATTTTGTACTACCTAGATTACGTTAAGGAGCATTAGTTAACGTATATTTAAAAAGTTAACCCCTATCTAATAGGCCCTTAATTCTTTATATATGGCCCTTAGGTACTTAAAGAACCAACCCCTATCTAATAGGCCCTTAGTTCGCGTCCATTACGCATTTTAATTAGCTCGCGTCTATTACACGTATCTATTATTTAAAACCCAAAAATTGAACTTAATAAGGGTCACAAGAAAAGAATTAATATGTTAGATATTAGAGTATAAGTTAATATAGGATAGAAGAAATGGGGTAAGGGTATTGACCTATAATCCGACAAAACCACTACAGGATATTAATAAATTTATAAAGTTTAAGATCCTAGAATATAAAGCCTATAATTTTAAAGACAATAAACTATGGGAGGTCTATAAGGAAAATTTTAATAACTTCACACTATAAACCCTTAGGGATTGTAACTAGTATAGTATTTAAAAACTTTAAACGTTCCACGGACCAATGGCGTATAGGTAAAGAAGTATAGGAATGCTATAGTCCCCAAATTACTATTTAATACCTTATAAGAAAAAGACCCTATAGAATAGACTAAGCTTAAGATAAGGGAATATATAGCAACTAGAGGAGAGTTTAATTTAGGATAAATTAAATATCTCTTTAAGAACAACTTTACTAGCACTAGTACTATTAAAACCCTAATCTTAACCTCACCAACTATAAACCCTACTCTACTTATAATACCACCTATAAACCTAGTCCTACCTATAATACTATCTATACCTTAACCTATCCCTATACCGCCCTTATAACGGAAGTCTAATTATATTAACTTAACCCTACTACTAGAACTACCTAGGGGACAGAGTTAAACCTAGGGTTTTGGTAAGGAGTTAATAAACCTTATAAAGATATATATGGAAGATAATAAGTACAGTGGAGAAGATAATAATTTTAACTTTAAACTTACTATCTTTTATAACCTTTATAGCAGAGCTGACGTACTCTAAGAAGCTAAGATTAAAGCCTACCCTATAATATTACGTGGCTTAGTACTTAACCACTACTATACTAACCTTAAGAATGTTACCCTAACCCTTTTATTTAACTAAATGTAAGAGGCCAGCCTAACTGGAACATATGATTATTTAATCGACAGTGTCACAAGTAAGTAGAAGGTGAGTCGAAGGTAAGTTAAAGGTAGAATGAGTTTTACGTATTAAAGGATAAATGCTTCTGACCACTTCCATTTAGAGACTAATTACTGGTTCTTCTTTAGAGGAGAACTAGCTTCCTATATAAACCTTTTAAGACACTAGTAAAACCTTTCGCCCCTATCTATCTAACTATGTTTCTTCTGGAACATATATGGGACGTAGGTAGGACATTAATAAAACCTCCTACTATCTTATCTGATATGTACCTCCTAGGGGATTCCGTTATAATTGCCTCCCCTTTAAGGGTCTTGGTCCTCTAAGACTTTGCCTTTTAATAATCTCTTATAGAGTTCTGGCTAAAACCACTAGGGAAATTCTTTAGTAGAAAGGTACTCTATAATGCGGCTTATTACCGGTTCTTTACTAGCGTAGAACCTTACTTTGTTTTTTTATTCCTCCGCTCTTCTTCCACTATAGCTCTTATAGTGCCTTCATAATGGAACTTTAATAATAATAATAAAAATTAGATGGGATTCACCTTTCTTATTATAGGAATTTGTTATAAGCTGATCTAGGGGTTGTCCTATGCAACGCGTTAACTAGCCACCATCTCCATTTACCTAAAATAGGTCTTAATGATGACGTCTTAATATTAATTTCTTTTAGTTTATAAGCTGTTGTCTCTTACGCGTCTTTCTATTAATAACACCATTTGTCTTGCCTTTTAGCAGACCGTTTTTTATTACATTTTAGCTTTTAGCTTTTATATCTCCAGCTATTCTTTCTTCCACTGCTCTGTTCTCTTCTTATAACGCATCTATAGGTAATAGGATCCCTATTTTATCTCCTTAATAATACTAACTTCCTATAGTGTTCTTTCGCAATGGCTTATAATTGTGCTGCGCGTCCCTAGACTGGTGGCGGCGTTATCCCTACTCTATTAGCATTATAGACCACTTCTATTACTCCTGCGGTGGTTTCTCTAAAGTGCTGCTATTGTTGCGTTTATGCGCTTATATTGGACCCGTCCTATGCCTATAAGATGCCGCGCTCTGGCGAGAACAAATCTAAGTGTTCCTACTATCGCAGCTAGAAAAAGACCTGTGTTCTAGTATTTTCTATTTCATCCTATTTTAGACTTTACTAACTATATTAAATCCCCGCTATTTACGCGCATAAGGCTCGCCGGCTCTAATACGCCATTAGGGATTTCCGTCTATATTAGAATAGTAATAGACGGGGATAGAAGGTATCTTCTATTACTTATAGCCTTTTTAATTTAATAAGGGTTTCTACTGCTATAGAGATATAGTAATCTTGGATACATAGTGTCTAGGAGCGTATGTGTAAGCAGCTTGTTTTTATAAATAATAATATTTGCACTTTTACGTAGGCCTTTTTAGCTAGGTAAGTCTCTTTAGTAATATATTTAGGAACTATATTAACTCTTTAGTTATTAACTTTCTAATCTTAGCCTAGATACTAATTTGGAGCCTAGGGATAATACTAAGGATAGTAATAAAGATAAATATTCTCCCTGCTAGTTCCCTAGTTGTGGTAGTCTGTCTAGTTCTCGCCGCTTTAAGAAGAATATTAGTAAGAATGCTAATGCTTCCAGGGATAGGAGTGTTGATAATACTGCTAATAATAATATTAAAATAGAGAAGGAGGCTCCTGTTGCTACTTTTAGTGTTTAAGTTATTATCTTATTTTTTTTTTCTTCTTATAGGATAGCTTTGTAGGGTGCCTCTTTAGTGCCTCTAGGATGCCCTAGTACTGGGAATTAACTTTATACTTTGGGGATGCCTCTATTCTTATTTTTAGTAACAGTCTGTGTAAAAGCAGCATACCGCTATAATCTCTATATGTGATAAACGGGTGGTGTTCTTATAGGTGCTTTATAATTTCTTAAAATTTCTAAATCTTTACTCTGTATCTTTTTGGTCCTCTTTGTATTATTAACTCTACTACATATCTCTAGTGTTAGACCGGATACTCTTTTTTTATCCCTAGGGAATCCTTTTAAGTCCCTAGGGCCCCTTCTTCTGGTGCTACTGCTTATTCTTAAACAGCGTCTTCTTTGGATAGCATCCCTAGTGGTTCTTATATGGATCCTTATAGCTTTCTCTTACAGGATTCTAGGATCCCTGTTATAATAGCAAAACGTTCCTGTTTCTAATGCCTATACTTGACCTTATGGTTTTAATTTGCGGGGTCTTCCTTATTGTCTCGCCTATAGCATATCTGGAACCGTTGCTAAATCCTAATTTATAGTTTTTAGGAAAGTTTTAATTGCCGTATTATATCCTAGCTGAAGGTGCTCCTTAGGTTCCCAACTGTTATATACCTAGAAGTATTCTTCCTAATAAACTAAAAATTTGTGTTTCTTCTAACGCTATCTTTAATTAAGAATGTCTTCTATATTCTATTCTAGTTCCCTATTAATTTTGCTAGGTGGGGGTGGTTCCATACCATCTCTTCTCCGGTATAACTTTAATAAGAAAACATAAAATGTGGGATATATTAGATATAATTTCGGCAATTCCAATTTATAGGTTTAATTTCCTTTAGTTTTCCTAACTACCTTAAAGGGTTTAAGCCACCTATAGTCCAGCTTCTTCTTAATACGTTTTGTCCGGATATTTTTTATAGATAGTAAGACTTTATCTCCTATTTTAAATTCTTTAGGTATATGTCCCTTGTTATAGTACCTTTTTTATATAGCCTGGGCGTTTAGTAAGTGCTTTTTAAGTTCTTTTTTGCGAATTCTTATTTGCTTAATTCTCTTGGACACCGCTAGTGCCTCTCTTTTAGGAACAATGTCCTTAACGTTTTAGGGGTTATTTGCTTTTACCCCAAACAGTGCTTTATAAGGGGTCATTTTTGTGCTGCTGTGGATGCTTATATTATATATATATTGCGCTAGAGCTAACCACAATAGCTAATTATCCTGTTAATAATTAATATAGTAGTGGAGGTAGTGTTCTAATAACGCATTTAGATGCTCTGTTTGCCCATCTATTTATAGGTAGAAGGTAGTGCTTATCCTTTACTATATCTTTAATAAGAGACAGAATGAAGACTAAAATGCGCTATTAAATACGGTACCTCTGTCAGACATAATTCTCCTTGGTGTGCTAAACAGGAGCTACCACTTTAAAAACAGGTCTGCCAGTTCTGCTACTATGATTATTATTAAAATAGTAAAGTACCCTAAAAACTTTATATATCTATTAACAATTACTAGGATAGTATTAGCAACCTCTCTAGTTCTTATTTTGGTAGGGGGTAAGCCTATTATAAAATCTATTATTAATTCTAATATAGGTCCCTGCGGAATAGAAAGTACTAATAACTCGCTATATAGGCGATGCCTAGGTATCTATACCCTTTAGCACGTATTATATCTTAATATATAGTCCTTAACTTCTTTAGATATTCTATTCTAAAAGTATTTCCTTTAAACGGCCTTAAGGGTCCTGTTGGCACTATAGTGACCCCTAAGAGGGTTGTTATAGAAGACCTTTAGAATTTTATCTTAAACCATTTAGTCCTTTAGGATATATACAGCACCCTTAAAGCGCAATAGACCCTTTTGGTCTTGTTACTATAACTTCTTAATAACTCCGGCCAAGTTAGTCTCTACTATATCTTTCTACCTCTCCCTAGAAACAAAGGCGTCCCTTTATTATGCTTAAAGAAGAAGATCTGGAAAGGTTTTATATAGATTACTTATTTCTGTTTCACCCGCCGCTATTATGGACTCTAGGCGTAGCACAAGACGTTTTAAACTATTAGTGCCAGTAGATTCTCCTACCGTTATATAGTGTGCTATACTGCGGATAGGTATCTTGCCTATCCCCTCTAGATCTGGAAACTCGCAGCTAGTGCACCGTTGAGTTAAAGGTGCCGCGACACCCCTAGTATATTCTGCAGAATTCTTGCTAATTCTAGGGTATGCTAACTTTATAATAGTAGTATGATCTTTAATTAATGTCTGATACGGATCCTATCTAGGCCCACGCAGACACTTGCCGTCGCAGGGGGGAAAACTTGTAAATTAACAGGAAGAAAACCCTACTATGTAGGGGACGGAAAAACCCTATAAGCCACCTCAGTAGGATAAAAAACCCCTAATTTGCCATATTTGTCCATAGCAGCGGCCCTACAGGCCTACAGCTACGTCCTGTCCTCCTTAAATGTTTAAACTCCATGGGAACCACTACTTTCTTCTCTAGCTTATCCAAAGCTAGGGTTCACTACGTCCTAGCTAGGCCTTGCTATATGTGCTATGTGCTTTGTATTCCATATCTTAACTATCCCCTATATGCTATCTCCTATAGACCATTACCATATACGCCATGCCTCCCCCCCCCCCTAGAGCCATCGAAGGCGTAAGGGGGATTCATCCGTCTTAACTACCATAATACTAACAGCGGGATATATTGTGTTGTGTTTTAGGTATCTTTTATACCTAGGCCCCAGCTAGGCCCTTTCCAAGGGTCACCACTCCTTAAAAGGAGAC